>QMCD01000426.1_pt1 | contig 29244 bp, 23 predicted proteins | sample 1821841 | NCBI WGS metagenome assembly QMCD01 (sample SAMN01991225, study PRJNA193472) | Termite gut metagenome, whole genome shotgun sequencing project. | isolation source: worker | host: Macrotermes natalensis | reverse complement strand
AACGGTGTTTTTCCTGGACATTGCTGTTGCGACCTTGGACAAAGGTGTAGTAGCCTTGGACAAGACTGTAGCGATAGTTTAGATAGGTGTAGCAACAGCTTAGAAAGGTGTAGCAACAGTTTAGATAGGTGTAGCGAGACTTTAGAAAGGTGTAGCGATAGCTTAGAAAGGTGTAGCGATAGTTTAGATAGGTGTAGCGATAGTTTAGACAGGTGTAGCGAGACCTTAGAAAGGTGTAGCAACAGTTTAGAAAGGTGTAGCGGAACTTTAGATAGGTGTAGCACTGGACAAGGGTGTCTTTGCTGGACATTGGATTTGCAGCATGACTAATACGGCAAAATAAAAAAGGATATACCAATATTTGAACAAAAAACAGGAATGCTACAATGTTGAAGCTTTCAACTTTCAACTTTCAACTTTATAACTTCCTGTAACTTCATTTAACTTGCCTAACTTCTATTAATCAAATAAGTAAATCCCGAATCACTTTATTTAAGTCAGGAAAACGTTGGAAAAATATATGATATTCATGTTTTTTTTCTTTGGATTAAAAAGTGTATTGAAAATATTCTTACTTTTGCTTTGTGATTTTTGATTTTTTGTTAATAAAGAAAGGCATTATGGATGAATCTAAAGCTGTTGAAATCGCTGAAAACAAAAAAGGTAAAGAAAGAAATGAAATCTTGTCGAAGAGTATTCGTTCAGGGAAAAGAACATATTTCTTTGATTTGAAAGCATCAAGAAAAAATGAGCCTTATTTGACTATTACTGAAAGTAAACGTCGCTTTAATGAAGAGAATGGCACTTTTTTCTATGAAAAACATAAAATATTTCTTTTGAAAGAGGATATGCAAGATTTTCATCATGAATTGGGGAAAATGATAGAGTTTATAGCTGCAAATCCGGAATTAGAACCTGCTGTAGCAACAAAAAATATAAATGTATCGGAAGGAATTGAATAAATCTTATTGTAAATTAAATAATGTATTGTATTCAAATTATATGCGAATAAGATGAGTAAAGTAGGTATTATTATTGGTCGGGAGTATTTGCAGGCTGTTAGGAAAAAGTCGTTTTTGATAATGACGATTTTGGGTCCTATTTTGTTGGCAGCTTTGATGATTGCTCCTGCCTTAATTACAGTATATGGAACAGAAGAAACAACAATTGCAGTTTTGGATGAAACAGGAATTTTTACAAAGCTCAATTCTCCGAATGACAAGGATATTCAATTTGTATATGTGAAAGATGACCTTAATTCGTTGAAAAAAGACCTTACCGATAAAAAATATTCCGCTATTTTGTATATTCCCTACAATTCTACGATGTTTGGGGGAATGGTCTATTCTTCTTCTTCGCTTCAAACAGGTGTAATTTCCAATGCGCTGTCTGCAATGAAACGTAATTTGTCCAATGAAATTCTCATCCATGATTTTAATATAGATAAAGATTCATTGGATCGTTATATTGAATCTCAAACCAACCTCATTACCTTGGGACACACCTATATCAACAAAGACGGACAGGAAGAAGCTAAGGATTCTTTCGCAAGAAACATTCAATTTTTCGTAGGTATTGCTGCCGGACTTTTGATTTACATGTTTATTTTCATGTATGGTTCTATGGTTTTGAGAGGTGTTTTGGAAGAAAAAAGCAACCGTATTGTTGAGATTATGGTTTCGTCGGTGAAGCCCATTGAGTTGATGGTCGGAAAAATAGTTGGCGTTGCATTAATTGGTTTGACACAATTGTTGGTTTGGATAGTGTTTACGGGCGTGATTGTGCTGATTTTCATGTTGGCAATGTCATCTTCCATTACTCCCGAAATGATGATGGATACTACTGCCTTATCTTCTGTAAGCCCAGAACTTTCGATAAATAATGAGATGATACAAGCCATTTATTCGATTAATTTTCCATTGATAGCGGGCATGTTTCTGTTTTATTTTATGGGTGGATATTTCTTGTATGGAACATTGTACGCAGCGGTTGGCTCGGCGGTTGATAATGATGTGGATACAAATCAATTTTTATTACCCTTGAATGCTTTGTTGTTTCTGGCAATTATTCTATCTTTTTTCATTGCTAACAATCCCGATGGACAGGTGGCTTTTTGGATGTCAATCATTCCTTTTACTTCTCCTATTTCAATGATGATGCGTATTCCTGCAGGAAGTGAAGTAGTGCAGATGTGGGAAATATTGCTTTCGATGAGTTTATTGCTGCTTACCTGTATGGCTTCGGCATGGATTGCAGCTAAAATTTATCGTACAGGAATATTAATGTACGGCAAAAAAACTTCCTACAAAGAACTTTGGAAGTGGTTACGATATAAGAATTAAATGTAAATTAATAAATAAAATTTTATGTTATGTCAGAGAAAATTATAAAATCAATGAGAGATAATCCTGCTGTCCGCTGGACGGCTCTTTTATTATTGTCTTTTGCCATGTTTTGTTCCTATATCTTTATGGATATATTATCGCCCATTAAAGATTTGATGCAATCAACCAGAGGTTGGGATTCTACTGCCTTTGGCACGATGCAGGGATCGGAAACATTCCTGAATGTTTTCATTTTCTTTTTAATTTTTGCAGGTATTATTTTAGATAAAATGGGAGTGCGCTTTACTGCTATTTTATCAGGTGCGGTAATGCTTGTCGGTGCTTTAATAAATTGGTATGCCGTAACGGAAAGCTTTATCGGTAGCGGTTTGGATACATGGTTTACCAATAATCTGAACTATATCCCGGGCTTTGACGAGTTGGGTATTTCACCTTTTTATGAAGGGATGCCTGCCTCCGCAAAATTTGCTTCCGTTGGCTTTATGATTTTTGGGTGCGGTGTTGAAATGGCAGGAATCACTGTCTCTCGCGGTATTGTAAAATGGTTTAAGGGAAGGGAAATGGCAATGGCAATGGGCTCGGAAATGGCACTTGCACGTTTAGGCGTAGCTACCTGTATGATTTTTTCTCCTGTTTTTGCAAAGCTTGGAGGCAATATTGATGTTTCCCGTTCTGTTGCTTTTGGTGTAGTATTGCTTATGATTGCGCTTATCATGTTTATTGTTTATTTCTTTATGGATAAAAAACTGGATGTTCAGACTGGTGAAGCAGAAGAAAAAGACGAGCCATTCAAAATTCGTGATATTGGCAAAATATTATCGAGCAGTGGTTTTTGGTTAGTTGCTTTGCTTTGCGTATTGTATTATTCAGCGATCTTTCCTTTCCAAAAGTATGCTGTAAATATGTTGCAATGCAATTTGACATTTGTTTCAGCCGAAGGATTTTGGTCGGGAAGCACGGTGACAATAATACAATATCTTATTATGTTGGTAGTTGCTGCTACTGCTTTTATAAGTAATTTCAGTAAAGGAAGCAAACGGATTGTTTTATTGCTTGTATCAGTTGTAGCATTAATTACTTTCTGTTATATGGGCTATATGCGTCAATCGGCAGAAACAATTTTTGCCGTATTTCCATTATTGGCAGTAGGAATTACACCCATTCTTGGTAAATATGTTGATACCAAAGGTAAAGCAGCATCCATGTTGATGATAGGATCTATTTTACTTATTATTTGTCACTTAACATTCGCCTTTATTTTGCCACGATTTGAAGGAAATCCAATTGGCGGTGTGGTAATTGCTTATTTGACCATTCTTATTTTAGGTGCATCGTTCTCCTTGGTGCCGGCATCGTTGTGGCCAAGTGTTCCCAAGCTTGTTGACAACAAAGTACTGGGCTCTGCTTACGCTTTGATCTTCTGGATTCAGAATATTGGTTTGTGGTTATTCCCACTATTAATAGGTAAAATTTTAGATGCTTCGAATCCTGAAATTGCGCAAGCATTGAAAGACGGTAGTATGGCACCCGAAGTAGCTGCGGTATCATATAATTATACCAATCCGCTTATAATGTTAGCCTGTCTGGGGGTTGCAGCTTTAATTCTTGGTTTTGTTCTAAAAATAGTAGACAAGAAAAAAGGCATTGGTCTTGAACTTCCTAATATCAAAGAATAAATAGACGAGAAAACAGACAAGAAAGCCATTCTTCTTAAGAGAATGGCTTTCTTGTCTATAATTATTGATGTGATCTGAAAAAGGATGTCCTTCTTTCTGTTCAAATCCATAATTATTAATTCTTACAGGAATAATGTTCCGGGAAAGAATAGTATTATTTCTTTCAAAAGAATGGACTTGGATAGTTAATTTTTTAGTATTTTTGCAGGCAGATAATTTATAATAAAAAAAATACATAATGAAAAAGATCATTTTATCCGCAATTGCGACAGCACTTATAGTTATTTCTTTTACTTCTTGTAAAGATAAAGGAGAAGAAGAAATTTTACCCCCCATGCTTGGTTATTGGAAGTGTACGGGAATCGGTGGCAGTGTACTTGGGGCAAGTACTACATCTATAGGAGAGGATTATTTAAAATACTTCAGCGTTTCCTATGCCGGAATTGGAACATCCGGATATTATGCCCGTGTAGGTATCAGTGATATAGAAGATCTGGCTACAATAACCAATATTGATAAAAATACATGGAAAAGTTTTTTATCTGCCGGAAGCTATACTTATGATGCAACTGCCGGAACTATTACACATTCTGCTACCAATGGAGAAAGCAGGACATATAACTATACTGTAATGAATGATGGCAAGACACTAAAGCTTGTAGAACAAAAATTTAATCTTTCTTCCTCATCAACCGTAAACAATGCTTTGGATATTTTGAATTCATTTTTAGGGACCAGTGCAACAACTTCGGTTGGAGTAGAATATACCTATGAAAAACTAAGCGGAGAAGAAGCATTTAACACGCTTTCTTCTATAAATAAATAAAATTACAAGTAGATTTTTTTTAGTATTTTGCATTCTAAATAAAAAGATATAGCAATGAAAAAAGCAGCATTATTAGCAATTACAGTCTTAGTCGCTTTTTTAGCGACATCTTGCGATAAAGAGAAAAGAAATGAATATGCCGGAAAATATACAGGAGTTTTTTCTGTCATAGTTGCTGATAGTGTTGTCCAGACAGACGGAGAACTTAGTTTTAGCAGCGGGGTTACCAAAGAAAAGAACTTATATCTCTATGGTACCTTACTGACAAAAGAATCAGACTCCAAATATACGGGCAGTTCATCTGCTTTAAGCACAATTATATTCTTAGTTTTCGGAATAGAAACCGAAAAGGTTGAAAATGTAGATGCGGTGTTTACATTTTCAGACACTAAAGTTAATGCAGAAATAAAGTACAAACTTTCAGGAGCAACAGAAATAAATCTCGTCAGCTTTGACGGGAATAGACAGTAAGGTTTTTTTTTCATAGTTAAATTGTTTCAATGATGTCTGGAGAAATTTTTCCAGGCATCTTTTTTATATTTAAGAATGTTTATTTGTAAATTTATTTAATTTATATAATTCTCCTGATAAGACAGATGAATTATTAACTCATGCGTTATTATTTTTCAAAAATTATTTCCAAAAATATATTCATCTAATAATTTTTATTATATTTGCAGAATTATTTGAATGCTGTTATGGTGAAACAGACAATTTCCTTTCAGGGACAAAGAATTTCCTTTCAGGAATAGATAGTTTTCCTTCTGGGACATAGAGTTTCCCTTTTAGGACAAAGAGTTTCCCTTTGGGGATGTAGAATTTCCCTTCGAGGACGAATAGTTTCCTTTCGGGGACAAAGAGTTTTCTATCGAGGACAAAGGATTTCCTTTCAGGGATGAATAGTTTCCTTTCGGGGAAAATAAATTTCCCTTCGGGGAAAATAAATTTCCCTTCGGGGACGAAGAATTTTTATTCGCAGAAAATGAATTTTTTATCGAGCACAAAGAATTTTCAATTGGGGACATAGAGTTTTTTATTGAGGACAGAATATTAATATGAGAAAAAAGGCAATAAAATATACATTAATCATTAAAATAGTATAATCATGGCAAAAAAATCTTATGCAGAAAACATTAACACAGCAGAAATGATGCAATCCGGCTTGAGAAACAACTCCGAACGTGCCGCAAAACGCGGACTTGATAAGGAATTTATGGAAAAATTAAGCCTCAATCTGAAAAGTACAGTCGCTCTCAACATCGAGCAGGAACGACTTAAAGCAGAACTGAAGCTAAAAACCGCCGCTCTCGATACTCAATTGAAAGCACTTAACAAACAAGTGAGCGAAGCACGCAAGATTGTCAAAATTGAGTTCCAAAAAGAACAGTGGAAGGAGTTCGGAATCGAAGCGAAAGTGTAAAAATAATGTGAGTTCGAGATCAAATGAAAGTATTTATCGTTTATCATTTAAAGTTTGTAGCTTAAATGTAAAATAATATGGAAGTTGAATAAATTAAGAGGTTATAATTTCGTTGTTGAATTATAACTTCTTAATTTCTTATTCATCATTGTCTTATTATAAGCTTCTCTAACTTCATTTAACTTGTGTAATTTCTCTTAATCAAACAAGTAAATCCCGAATCCAGGTTATCTTGACTAAACTTTTGTCAACTTCAATAAAAATTTGCTATTTTTGTAAATACAAATCGGATGAGTTGTAAATTTGTATGTTCAATAAATTATTTAATTATTTCAAAAAAATGACACGTAAACATATTAAACAGATATTTTGTCTCCTAATAATAGGATTTGCTGCTTACTCATGTCAAAACAGGCAAGAAATACCGGTGGAACAACGTTTTGAATTGACAGAACAGCAACTTCCTAACATAATCTCCTTTTCAAGCGAACAGGACAGCGTTCTGCTCTTGACGGATGATATGACAAGTCAAATAATACGCCATCTGAAAAGGTATGAAGGTGCTAAAATGCAAATTCAAACACCGCTTCCTGCAAATTGGGCAGTAGAATATAAACTTACACCCATGTCTTCCGATTTTGACATTTGGATTATTTCCAATACCGGAGATATTACTCATAAAATGCTTGCGACGGTTACAACATCACAACCTCCCTCTATTATTCAGGCTGTTCCTCTTGCTTACAGTGCAGGGATCGAAAAGAATAATTACATTGAAAGCGAACAATGGGACGCTCTTGTTAAGGAAGATTACAGTATTATTGTAAGCAAGCTATATGAGAAAATATATTCCATAACAGATACCGTTAGTCCTCATGCAAGTACTTCAATGCAGACAGAAGATATTTATATTATCGAAAGTAACGGAAACATACGTTACGAAGCTCCGGTAATTTACGATGTTGATTATCGAGCGATTGTCCAATTTGCAGACACGGCATCTATTGGAAATGTTCCGGACGAAGACTGGCTTTGGAATTCCATCGAAATACAGGAAGCAGCCGAGCCTGTTGGAATATTATTCTCTACTGCTACAAAAAATTTCAACAAACTTCCTCTCTATAACTATCGAGGGGATGAAGTTGATGTTATTAATATTTCCACTTATTTAGAAAAACATAATATGGGATACCTGATTCTTCAAAAAGGACAGAATCCTATATTTGTTCCCTACTCTTCTGCAAAAGAATTTCTCCCAAAAGTATTTAAGCATTTTAAACTGGAATATCAAACGAAGGCAGAAGAAGAGGAAGAATTGTCTTCGATAAATTAATACGCCATGTAAATTCAATAGTTTTATTCTATTACAGATTCATCTTTACATAATATACATAAATGAACATGGAAAACGAACATAAAAATCAGGATTTAGTAACGCTTACTACCGTAAATCAGCAGGCAGAGGCATATATGTTGAAATCCTTTTTGGAAGAAGCCGGTTTTATGGTTTTCTTGCAGAATGAAATGACCGCTCAATTGTACGGCAATGCCGCCGGAGGAGTTTCAATACAAGTTCCCGATACCGAAGCCGAAAAAGCACGGAATTTATTGATTGAGGCAGGATATATAAAGTAGAGCTTACGATTTTTCCCGTGACCCGTAAGATAGAATTATTAATGCCGGCAAAAAATGCCGAATGCGGAATCGAAGCCATCAATCACGGAGCAGATGCCGTATATATTGGAGCCTTTGCCTTTGGTGCCCGTGCAGCGGCAGGCAACAGTATGAAAGATATTCAATCGCTGGTTGATTATGCTCATCTTTATTCGGCGAAAGTATTTGTTACGGCAAACACAATCCTTACGAATCAAGAACTGGAAGAAGCAGAAAAGCTTATCCGGCAATGTTACCAGGCAGGCGTTGATGCAGTAATCATTCAAGATGTAGGAATATTAGCCCTGGATTTACCTCCCATTGCCTTACATGCAAGCACACAGATGAATAATACAACTCCCGGGAAAATACATTTTCTACAGCAACAGGGATTTTCGCGAGTTGTATTGGCACGAGAGTTATCCTTAACTCAAATAACAGAAATTCATCTCCAAACTACTATTGAACTGGAAGCATTTGTACATGGAGCATTGTGTGTAAGTTACAGCGGACAGTGTTATATGAGTCAATATATGAACGGCAGAAGTGCCAACCGCGGAGCATGCGCCCAATGTTGCCGCCTGCCATTCACACTGAAAGATAAAAACGGCAAAACAGTATCGGAAAATAAGCATCTGTTATCATTGAAAGACTTGAATAGATCAACGTATCTGAAAGAAATGATAGATGCCGGAGTTTCTTCTTTCAAGGTGGAAGGACGATTGAAAGATTTGGATTATATCAAAAATATCGCTTCCTATTACAGACAAAAGCTGGATTTAATTTTATCTTCCGACAGCGATAATCTGGAAAAAGCTTCGGTGGGAAAGTCATACTTTCTCTTTGAACCTGACCCGAGAAAAACATTTTCGCGTGGAAATACGGATTATTTCCTAAAAGAAAGACAATCCGGTACGGTTCAACTTCACACACCGAAATCAACAGGAGAATATATCGGAAAAACAAATGAAATCAAGGAACTTTATTTCACCATTACAGGAAATGAAAAAGTAAACAACGGCGACGGATTGTGTCTGATTGATGCCCAAGACAATTTTATTGGCTTTCGGGTAAATAAAGTGGAAGAAAATAGAATTTATCCTTCACAAATGCCCTTTTTGAAAAAAGGGTTGGACTTGTACCGTAATCATAATCATGAATTCCAGAAAATACTATCCCGAAAAACTGCCGAACGGAAAATCGGGTTGAATGTTTTGATGGAAGAAACACCAAACGGCTTTCGGATAACACTGACAGAAGAAAGGGGAATTTCAATTTCTTTGGAAGTTAAAACAGAAAAAACAATATCTGAAAATCTTCTAAATCCTTTGCCTGAAATACAGACACAGTTTTCTAAATTAGGGAATACCATTTTTGAACTTCTAAATGTAAAAATGAGTTTTTCTCAACCCTGGTTTCTCCCTCGTTCATTATTAGCACAATGGAAAAGAGATTCTGTCGAAATGCTTTTAGAAAAAATCAAACAGTCTTATTGTGTTGCTGTAAAAGAAAGCAAAAAAGAAAAATCAGATTTATTTCAAAATACACATCTGAATTACAGCTATAATGTAATGAACGAAAAAGCCAAAGATTTTTATCTGAATCTTGGAGCAAATAATGTGATGCCTTCTTTCGAGCAATATCCTGAAAAAGATGCCGATTTAATGACTTGCAAGTACTGCATCAAATACGAATTAGGATTCTGTCCGAAACAAAATAATGTTACTAACATTGAAGAACCTTTATTTCTTACTTATAATGATTTTCAATTCAGATTGGAATTTGACTGTAAAGAATGTTTGATGAGAATAAAAACATTTCTCAAAACCCATTAAAATTAAAAAACAAAGTTGCCCACAGCAAAAGAAATCCCACCACAAACAAAAGCAGGATAAATTTAATAATCCACTTTGCCCAAACAGAATAAGGAATTTTTGCCACACCCAAACATCCCAGCAAAACGCCCGAAGCCGGTGTTATCATATTAGTAATTCCATCTCCAAATTGGAATGCCAAGACCATTGTCTGCCGCGAAATCTCCAACAGATCGGCAAATTGAGACATAATAGGAATCGTCAAAGCTGCTTTAGCTGATCCGGAAGGAATAATCAGATTCAACAAATTTTGGAATAGGTACATCATTCCCAATGAAGCTGTTTGTCCGGCATTTTCCATGGAATTGGACATGGAATATAATAATGTATCAATAATTTTCCCATCCTGTAGAATAATAATAATACCGCCTGCCAATCCGACAATCAGGGCAGCACTCATAATATCCCTGCATCCTTCCAGAAATTGTTTAAAAATAGTATCTATACCTGTTCCGTAAGCAATTCCTGCAGAAATACCCATAACTAAAAACAAGGTAGCAATTTCCATCACATACCAGTGATAGCCCAGCACGCCAACAATCAGGAATAAAACTGTAAATAAGAGTAGATTCAGAATAAAAAACTGTACTCCTTTTCGTAAGGTAAACAGTCCTGAAACAATAAACAGTCCGGTAAAGACAGGAATAATAGGAATTCGATATATAGAATTACTCAATGAAATGTCGGTAAAAGTATGTGTTATGGAAAGAAAAACAAACAAAGCTGTCAATAATCCGAATACTGTCCATGAAGAATAATTACGTTTTACTATGGATTCTTCCTCAACAACGGCTGTATTGTTACGTTCTCGCCAATAATTATCCAATTTGCACATGGGTGAAAATTCCGGATTTTTTTTAACTTTTCTTCCATACCATAATACAAACAAAATTCCGATAGTCGTAAAAATTATCCAACAAAACGTCCTGTATTCCAATCCTGAAAATGCTGGCAAGTCAGCTAAGCCTTGGGCAATACCAATTGTAAAGGGATTAAACATTGCTCCGGCAAACCCGACATGTGTTGCCAGATAACACATGGCAACTCCCACAATGGAATCATACCCCATCGAAATAGCAAGCGGAATAAAAATAATCACAAAGGCAATCGTTTCTTCACTCATTCCAAACACAGCACCAAAGAGACTGAACATAACCATAATACAAACAATAACCAGTGCATTGACATTTATTTTGCGAAAGGCTTTTGTATGCTGTACTTTATTCATCATTTTTAAAAAAGCAGCTACGCCTACATCAATGGCTTTCGTAGAATTAAAAATCCAGAATGCTCCCCCTACAATAAAAATGAAGACAATAATATTTGCTGTCTTGACAAAACCGTTAAAAAAAGCAGAAAAAATTTCCCACGTCTGAGGTGATTTATCTACCTCATGATAAGAACCGGGAACAACAACTTCACGCGTGGATTCTCCTACTTCTACCGTTCCTCTGGTAAATTCTCCTGATGGGATAAACCAGGTAGCAACGGCTGCCACAACGATAATAAAAAATACAATTGTAAATGTATTGGGAATTTTAAATGATTTCTTGTTATTCATAAAATTTGTATTTGTTGTATTTCCACAAAGAGCTTTTTTAAATCCTGACTATGCAGAAAAATAGTTTTAGTATATTAAAAAGTACAAAGATAATAATTAAGAGCAAACAAAAAATGTTTTTGAATTTTTGTCTTAAAAATCACGTGAGTTTGGGATTTACTTGTTTGATTAAGAAGAGTTACTGAAAGTTATAATAGTAAATGAGGGAATAAGTGAATGAGTAAATAAGAGAGCGTTATGGCAGGGCACGAAGCAGCAACACCCAAACGTGAAGCAGGTGAAAGAATAAAATAATTATTGGTGTCCGGTAAAACTTTTTTGAGAGAAAAGAAGAGGGCTGACGTCGTTGTGATGTCAGCCCTTTTGACTTACTTTGCAGTTATCACACCAAAAACATTTCGGTCATGGGTAAAAGTAGTCATTTTATCGGACAGCCGCCCGGAAGTGAATCCCAAATGGATGAACCGGCTTCTGATCATTAATTCGACCACCATTTCGTTATTCTCCAACCTGCTCTTTAAGGGTGTTGGTCGGCATCCGAAGACAGGGAAAAAGAAAGGAGGCATAAAAGTACATACTGTCATCCATGCCAACGAGGGTGTCCCCTTTGAGGTCAGATTTACCTCTGCGGCAACTAACGACAGTTTCATGCTCAAATCAGGCAAGCTCAACAGGGATAATTTGACCGAGTGGAATGAGAATGGGGAACAAAATATCCCCCATTCCTATTTATCCATTCCAATCAAAAATGCCTCAGAAAACGCATTGCCTCAATAGAGGCAAAAACGCCCGACTGTCAGATTATATCTTAACTTTTACAGATAAATCGCTTATTGTGATGTAAAGCTCTACCGGCGCAATACCTGCACCAACGTTGGCGCAACCTTTGCACCAGTAGTGGCGCAAGTGTTGCGCCAAAATACCAAACCTTCGAGGCGATAATAACGTGGGTCTGGGGCTTATTTATTTGTTATAGGAAGTTATAAAGTTGATTAAACATTTCAACCTTGTAGCATTGATCCCGAACTCACGTTAACTTTAAAAATTATATCAACGTTTTATTGTAATTGACCCTTGACGCATAAATGTCTTTCTTTCATAAGTAAATGAGAACATATAAAAATAGACTCCGTCGAGAATATTATCCGCATTCCATTCATTGCGATAATTTGCTTTTTCGTAAACTACTTTTCCGTTTTTATTGAAGACAATCAAATTATTTTCGGGATATTCATCAATATTACCCACTATAAAATAATCATTATGTCCATCTCCGTTAGGTGTCAATACATTGGAAATAGGAATCTTTGATACGTCAATAGATGGATTCTCATTTGTTATTTCTTCTTTTTGAATCTCTGTATTAGTATTCGGTTGTTCTTGAATGGCTTTTTGCTTCTCAGGCGTTTCTTTTTCCTCCTGTTTCGGTTTTACGGTTTCTTGCTTTTCTGCAATTTGTTGTTTTTCTATTTCCTTAGATTGGCTTTTAGCTTCCGATTCCGGTGCTTGTGCAATTACCGCTTGGTTCTGAGGAATCTGATTATTTCCTATTACGGGACTCTGAGAATTTACATTTTCATTTTCTTCCTTATGAATTTGCTGTTTTTCTTGCGTAACAGAATTAGTCTGAGAAATTACCGGTTTTTGTATTTCATTTGATGTTTCCGGTTGTTCAATAGCTGTTGCAATTGTATTATCTTCCTTATTATCTTTGTCTTTTACCAAAATCTCTACATTGGAAGTTGTATCAATTGTTGTTTGAGATGAATCTTGAGAATCTGATGTAGCAATCAAGTATGATAATCCGCTAATTGCTGCGACGGAAATAACTGCAATCGTAATTTTCCCGACAACACTTCCTACAAACTGTGAAAAAACAGATGTATTTGCTGACGAAGCCGCAGAACCTTGACTTGTATCAGGAATATCGGGCATAGTATCCAATTGAGAAGATACCTTATCCCAACAATTGGCAGAAGGCTGCTCCTCATACGCTTTAAAAAGCTCTTGAATTCCTTTATCAAACTTGTTTTCCATCTATCTGAATGCCTCCAACTTCTTTTGTAATGTCTTGCGTGCTTTCGACAATTGTGAACGGACTGTGCCTATATTAATCTGTAGCAATTCTGCTATTTCTTCATAGGAATATCCTTCTATGGCATACAGATTGAAAATTGTTCTGTATCCACTGGGCATTTGTTGTATCTGTGACAAAATATCTTTCACATTTATCTGACTGTATATCATATTTGCCGATTCCGATCTTCCTCTTTTTTCCAACTCTTCATCTCCTTGTTCCGTTTCGTAATGCTTACTATTGGAACGAAGTGCCGTGATTGCCGTATTGACAATGATGCGTTTCATCCAGCCTTCAAAGGAGCCTTCCTGCTTAAAGGTTTCCATTTTTGTAAAAATAGAAGTAAACCCTATTATTAATACATCTTCAGCATCTTCCTTCGTTGGCATGTACCGTAAACATATAGCAAAGAATAGAGCATTGTACTTATCATACAATTGTTTTTGTGCAAGCCTGTCGCCACAAATACATTTCTCTATCAATTCCTGTTCCGATAGCATACATTTCGAAAGGTAAGACGCAATGATTCCCTATAAAGTTGTCCGTTGAGAAAGCAATTCTTCAATTTTATTTATCCATTCCTTACCATATTTTCTGGTAAGAGGTTCTTTCAAAAAATCAAAAACGGTTGTTTTCAATTCTTTTCCTTTTATTCGGGCAGATTCGCATACCTCCCATTGATGATAATTCAACGCATCATAATGAGCATATTCTGTAATACGAATGGGGTATAAATGACAGGAAATTGGCTTTTTGAAATCAATCTCCTGATTTAGATATGCTTTTTCAATAGCACATTTGGCAATATCATCTTCATAATAGACAAAAGCACAATCTCTGTCGTTGACAAGTGGAGTGACCAAATTCCCCCATTCATCATAATCAAACATTCCCCAATGATTGATAACTGCTATTGCGGCTTCTGTCATATAAGGAGTTATTTTATCTTTATAATCTTCTAAAATAGCAATTTCTTCCTCATTGAGTGGAGCTCCGGCATCTCCTTCCACACAACAAATTCCCTTACAGCAGGAAAGGTCACAATAAAAAAACCGAGAGAAGATATCATCCGAAATAAGTGTATTATCAACTGCCAACATATTTTCTATACTTTTAAAGCAAAGATACATTAAAATGTTTTCAACTTTGTAACTTCATTTAACGTACATAACTTCTCTTAGGCAAATAAGTAAATCCCGAAACCTTATCCTTATTTTCTTTTATCGTTTCCCTCTAATCACTATATTTTGTTCAGAGTCTAAACGCTTTTGTTTATAGATTCAACCATTCTGTTCAGAGCCTGAACATTTCTGTTTATAGATTCAACCATTCTGTTCAGAGTCTAAACATTTCCATTTAGTGATTCAACCATTCTGCTCAGAGCCTAAACATTTCTGTTTAGTGATTCAACCATTCTGTTCAGAGTCTAAACATTTCTGTTCAGAAATTCAACGATTCTGTTCATGGGCTAAACATTGGGCTGCTTCCCTGCAACCTTTTTTATTAGCCCTCTTCGGGAAAATAATGAGATTTTAGTTGAGATAATATAGAAAAAGCATTTTCAGGAAAAATACAATAAGCTGTCTGCTTTTATATTACCACATTCACTATCCTTTTTGGCACGACGATTACTTTTTTAGGGATTTTTCCTTCGAGCCATTTTTGAGCTTCGGGAGATTTCAATACGATTTCTTCTACTTCTTTGGGAGAAAGTTCTGCACTGAGCTCTATTGTAAAGCGTGTTTTCCCATTGAAAGAAACAGGATAATGGATAGTATTTTCCTGTAAATAATTCTCATTAATCTTTGGGAAATTCTGATACGAAATAGTTTCAATATGTCCTAACAATTGCCACAATTCTTCCGCTATGTGTGGGGCAAACGGAGCAATGATAATGCAAAGTGGTTCCAAAATGGCTCTTTTGTTACATTTTAAGTCTGTAAGCTCATTTACACAAATCATAAATGCACTAATAGAGGTATTGAAAGAGAATTTTTCAATATCATCTTGAATCTTCTTGATAGTTTTGTGCAATATTTTTAATTCGGCTTCAACGGCAGTATCTTCCGAAACAACAAAACTATTTTCTGCATTGTTGTGATAAAGTTTCCAGAATTTGCGAATAAAGCGATAGACACCTTCTATCCCTTTCGTATCCCACGGTTTGGATTGTTCCAAAGGACCCAAAAACATTTCATACATACGCAAAGTATCTGCGCCGTATTTTTCTACCAGATCATCGGGATTTTGAACGTTGTAATACGATTTGGACATCTTTTCAATTTCATGTCCACAGATATATTTTCCATTTTCCAATACAAATTCGGCATTGGCAAATTCCGGCTGCCATTTTTTTAAGCGTTCGATATCCAAAGTATCATTATCGACGATATTAATATCCACCCGAATCGGGTCGGTTTGATAATCTTTACGTAAATTATACGAAATGTAACGGTTTGTTCCTCTTTCTCGATATACAAAACTTGTTCTTCCCTGAATCATTCCCTGATTAATCAGTTTTTGGAAAGGTTCATCCTTGCACACAATACCCAAATCAAACAGAAATTTATTCCACATGCGTGAGTATAACAAGTGTCCTGTCGCATGTTCTGAGCCACCCATATATAAATCGACATTCTTCCAGTATTCGTTAGCTTCTTTGCTAATATACGCATTATCATTGTGTGGATCCATATAACGAAGGTAATATGCGTTCGAGCCGGCAAAACCTGGCATGGTGTTGCAATCCAACGGAAAACCTTTGTATGTCCAGTCTTTGGCACGAGCCAAAGGAGGTTCACCTGATTCGGTCGGAAGATATTTGTCAATTTCGGGCAGACGCAACGGCAAATCTTTTTCATCAACAGGATAAGGCATTCCATCTTTATAATACATCGGAAACGGTTCCCCCCAATAACGCTGGCGGCTGAAAATGGCATCCCGCAGGCGATAGTTTATTGTTCCTGTTCCAATTTCGCGTTCTTCCACTTTCTTGATAACGGTAGAAATCGCTTCTTTAACTTCCATCCCGTTGATAAAATCGGAATTAATACATGTTCCTTCCTTGGAATCTTTGGACTCTTCCCAGTTTACGGTATCTTCAGCTTGTTCTCCTTTTGGAACAATTACCTGAACAATCGGAAGATTAAAATGACGGGCAAAGGCAAAATCGCGGCTGTCGTGAGCTGGAACCGCCATAATCGCTCCTGTCCCATATCCTGCCAATACGTAATCGGACACCCAGACAGGAATTCGTTTTCCGGAAAACGGATGAACGGCATAAGCTCCTGTAAAAACACCTGTCACCTTTTTGACTTCCGTCAGGCGTTCACGCTCGGAGCGATTTTTTGCCCAGCAGATATAATCCATCACTGCTTTTTCCTGTTCGGAAGAGACAATTATTTTGTTTAATTCATGTTCAGGAGAAAGTACCATAAACGACACTCCGAAAATAGTATCGGGGCGGGTGGTAAATATTTCCAATGAATGTCCGGGTTGATTTTCTATTTTAAATACAACAGAAGCTCCTTCGCTACGACCTATCCAGTTGCGTTGAATTTCCTTTAAGGATTCGGACCAATCAATAGTGTCCAGTCCATCCAATAAACGTTGTGCGTAAGCAGTGATTCGCAGTGACCATTGTTTCATTAGTTTGCGTTCCACCGGATGTCCTCCGCGAACAGAAACGCCACCCACAACTTCATCGTTTGCTAAAACAGTTCCTAAAGCACTGCACCAGTTCACAACCGCGTCGGAAAGATAAGCTAAACGGTAATTCATTAGAATTTCCTGCTGCTCTTTTTCGGATTTACTGTTCCATTCTTCAGCAGAGAAATCCAGCACTTCCGTAGAGGCAACATTCAACCCTTTTGAACCCTGCATGGAAAAACATTCTATCAATTCCGAAACAGGACGGGCTTGCTGTTCGTCATAGCAATAATAGCTGGAAAACAATTGCAGGAATCCCCATTGCGTCCATTTGTAGTAGGAAGGATCATCGGTGCGAATAGTTCTGTCCCAATCGAACGATAAACCGAGTTTATCCAATTGTTCGCGATAGCGCTTGATATTGTTTTCTGTAGTAATAGCGGGATGCTGTCCGGTTTGGATAGCATATTGCTCGGCAGGAAGTCCGTAAGCATCATATCCCATGGGATGCAACACATTATATCCTTTCAGACGCATGTACCGGGAATAAATATCGCTGGCAATATATCCAAGCGGATGTCCCACATGCAGTCCCGAACCGGAAGGGTAGGGGAACATGTCCAAGACATAATATTTTGGCTTTTGTGACTTGTTTTCTGCTTTAAACGTCTTCTCAGTAAGCCATTTTTGCTGCCATTTCTTTTCTATTTCGCTAAAATTGTATTCCATTTTTGTGATTGATTCTCTCTATTTTTATTTTCAAAGGATACAAAGATAGTAAAAGTCTCCGTAATAATCGAAAATCATGTTTAAATGATGCCAAGCGTTTGAAGATTGTGATTTTGTATTAAAAAGTATACTAAGGTGAGTTCGGGACCAATGGTAAATGAGTAGACTTCTTCGGAAAATGGTTTGCCTGGATGGCTTCGTACCTTGTCATGACGCCCTCTTATTTACTCATTCCCTTATTTCCTATTCTAACTTGCGTAACTTCTCCTAATCAAACAGGTAAACTCTGAACTCACGTTAGACTTATTTTGTCTTAATACTTAAACACGCTTCCACCAAAAAATTCCCGTAAAATAGAAGAATGCGGTACATCTTTTTCGGGCAGTTCGGAAAAATAACTGAACAGTTTTATTAAGCGAATAGCTTCAGTTCGCTCATCAATATTTTCCGGAACTTCTTCTAATAATGGAACGGCATGCTTTTTAAATAAGCTCAGCTCGCACAACAAAGCCGAATTAAACATAATATCCGCATTTTCCTGAAAAGGAAATATCCAGCGTTCTTCTCCTTTACGGACGCTTGCCCAGCGGCTTAAAGATTGTGTTGCCGAATATCCCCGGAAATTATTATCCCGCACAATTCTACGTATTAGTCTGTTATCATTGGAGTGTATCGGATTATGCTTGTCCATTGCCAAGGAAGTCAAAGCCGAAACAAATACTTTATAAGTATAACACTGGTCTATACTTTGCGATAACAGTGGATTCAAACAATGTATTCCTTCAATCAGGATAATGGACTTTTTGTTTAACTTCAGTTTTGAACCTGTCCATATTTTTTTACCTTGCTGAAAATCAAAAGTCGGGGTTTCAATTTCCTTTCCGGCAATAAGGTCGGACAATTGCTCATTCAATAATTTTAAATCAAGTGCATTTATATGCTCGAAATCGAAATTTCCGTTTTCATCCAAAGGCGTTTCATCACGTTCTACAAAATAATTATCCGCTGATATTTGCACAGGATGATATCCCAAAACACCCAATTGTACAGAAAGTCTGCGACAGGTAGTTGTTTTGCCTGAAGAAGAAGGTCCACTAATTAAAATTACTTTTACATCTTCTCTCTCTGCTATTTCATCCGCTATTTTTATTAATTTCTTCTCCTGTAAAGCTTCCGACATCAAAACCAAATCCTTGGAATTACCTTTTTTTATCATCTCGTCCAAGTCTCCCACGTAAGGAACTTCCATAATACGGCTCCATTCCTTATGTTCTTTGAATATATTGAACAGTTTTGGCGATTTACGAGCCGGAGATAATTTGTCCGGATAATGACGGGAGGGCGTCCGCAAAAGAAGACCTGTTTCGTATTTTTCCACTCCAAAATACTGCAAATAACCGGTTGTAGGAACCAAACAGCCAAAAAAGTAATTAATAGTATCTTCCAATGAATAAACAGATGTATAAAATACATTCCTGTGCTGCAATAATTTTTCCTTATCTGTCAATTTTTGTTCCTGATATTTGGCAATTGCTTCTTCCGTAAGTAAAGTCATGCGTACAAAAGGCAGATTCTGTGCGACTAATTCTTTCATCCGGTTGTCAATATTTCTTACCATATCTTCATTGACAATAAAGTCAGAATTTTCAAATTCACAATATCTTCCCCCTGAAATAGAATGTTTGATAATAATATCTTCCAAAGGATAAAGATCTTTAACGGCTTTATACAGCAAGAAATTTAACGAACGGTTATACATCGCATCCCCCGAAGGACTGCTCGCATCAAAAAAGTTAATTACCTTATTGGAATATACTTTATAGTTTAACGATTTAATCCTGTTATTTATCTTTGCCCCCAAAATCGGATAAGGCAACTGAACCTCCAAGTCTTTAGCGATTTCCGATAAGCGGATTCCTTCTTCGTATTTTTTCTTTAAATTTCCTTTGTTTACACAGACTATTTCTATCATCTTTATTCTTATTTAATGCTTAATTAAGCACATTAAAATTACTTTTTATAGCTTGCTTCGTTTCTCGTGATGATGCTGTTTCGTTAATTCAGAGCATTATTTCGAGGGATGAAGCCATCTTAATTATAAGGCATTTGCAAGGCAAATTAATATTATTACAAGGTTTTATATTGTATTCTTTTAATGATGCCTTTACATGCTTCGTCAATCAATTGGAAAGCGTATTCGAAATCTTCCATAGTGCCTCCCCAAGGGTCAGGAACATGCTTATTACTTTTGGGATATACAACATTGCGTAAATAATCAACTTTTTGCATATCCTCTTCGCAACGGGATATTCTTTTTACATCTCGGTAATTTCCGCTATCCATTACATATATTTTATCGAAGATATCAAAGTCTTCTTCTTTAAAAAGACGTTGCCGTTGTTGGCTGATATCTATTCCATGATTTTTAGCGGTTTGAACAGCCATAGAGTAAGGATGTTCTCCTAAATGATATATTTCAAAACCACAGGAATCAACCTGAGCATCCAAATTATTTTCTTCCAGCTTCTTTTGTAAAATTCCTTCCGCCATAGGCGACCGGCAAATATTGCCCAAGCAAACCATTAAAATTTTCATAAAATTATATCAATGTTATTTATATTCCACTCTAATAATCATCCGAGAAAGGGCGGTGAAAATAAAAGCAATTTATTTGTTTCGCATACTGTTTCACTCTGAGATTATTCATTGTTGTCTGAAAAATCAATTATAAACTGCATCTTCATTAATCCCCCTTTCAAGAGGTCTCCCATCGAAGTATAGGAGGTTGATAATTCCAAATAATTGTGATGACCAAACAAGACTAACGGATTTTGATTGCTTTCGTTATAATCGTTTAACAATCGGCATTTTTGTTTTATATTCAACATTTGTGACAAAACAGTAAAAGTAGTTCTTCCCTTAGCCACATGTTCAAATAAATCTCTATGGAGATTGGTAATGATATTGCCAAAGCTGTCGATATACTGAGCCATGCAAATAATTTGATTTTCCTTTTGAGGAGGAATGTAAGCAACAGGAGTTTTCAACAGTTCAATCAACTCCGGATTATATGCTTCGCCAATAGTACCCAACTTTGCTCCTCTTGCCAAGCTGCTTGCCGGTTTCACAAAATAGGGAATGGCTTTAAACGTATTAAAGTTTGTAGAGTCTTCGCTGGGGGAGATTTTTACTATTTCCTCTATTCTGTCAATATCACAAAACAAAGCAATAATTCCGTTATTTGCACATAGAAAATAATGCCCGTCATAACAAAAAGCAAGATGATGAGTAAATGACAAATCCTGTGTGCTCTTATTTGTTTTTAGCTCATTGCGATAAATAGAAGCATTACTCATAGAGATATGATTAACATCTATAATATGGATGCTGTTTTTTGGATAATAATGATACATTGTTTTTATCAAAAATGCAGTGTCCGCAATGGCATGTTTCCGTATCCGATGAGTAACGTCAACGATTCTCACATCAGGAATCTCACGATACATGTATGCTTTAAATATGGCAGCATAATTGTCCGTATCTCCCCAATCGGTCGTTAATGTGATTATGTTACTTCTCATCCGTTTACTGCTTTTTTCTCTGCAAAATTAACGAAAAAAACAGCACGAATGAATGTTTATTTATCTTGTCGGTGTGCGGGAGGTTCAGAAAAATCCGAACTCACCATATTTTATAATTTATCCAACCAATGCCGATTGGACTATTAATTCTAAATTATTGCTCCAACTGATGCCGGTTTAATGAATAATTTCAAATTATTGTCCCAGCTGATGCCGGTTTGAACGATTAATTCCATATTATTGCTCCAAGTCTATCGGTTTGGATGAATAATTTCAAATTATTGCTCTACGCTGCCGGTTTGAACGAATAATTTCAAATTATTGCCTTCTTACACCTTTGTAGCATTTCACTTTTCTAACTTCTTATTTTCTTATTTACTCATTCATCATTGTCACCGTTGGGTAAAACTCCGAATTCACGTTATACTAAAAAAGAAAATACTTCGTTTAGAAGACATAAAAATCTTTTCATAATTCAATTTTGGGCTGCCTCCCGGCAGCCTTTTTTTGCAATAGTTTGAAGTATATCTGTTCCGATTATTCATGCTATATAGTTAATGAAAAAATTGTACTTTTGGAATTGAGAAAAAATAATCAATTTTTATAACTTATGAAAACATTAATTGTCGGAACGGGATATGTAGGTTTGGTGACCGGAGCTTGTTTTTCGGAGATGGGTATTCCGGTCATTTGCATAGACGTGGATACGAAGAAGATAGAAAATCTAAAAAAAGGGATATTGCCAATCTATGAACCGGGGCTGGATGTTATTGTGGAAAAGAATGTCAAAGCAGGGCGTTTGGAATTTTCTACTTCACTTGCTGACCATCTGGATGATGTAGATGTGATATTTTCGGCGGTGGGTACTCCTCCCGATGAAGATGGAAGCGCTGATTTGAAGTATGTGTTGGAAGTCGCCAGGACAATAGGACAAAAGATGAACAGTTATAAATTGGTGGTCACCAAAAGTACAGTTCCCGTTGGAACCGCATTATTGGTACGCAAGACGATACAGGAAGAATTGGATAAAAGAGGAGTAAATATTTTGTTCGACGTTGCTTCCAATCCTGAATTTTTAAAAGAAGGTGATGCGGTGAATGATTTTATGCGTCCTGATAGAGTTGTTGTAGGCGTTGAATCAAAAGGAGCAGAAGAGATAATGACAAGATTGTATCGTCCGTTTTTGTTGAATAATTTCAGGGTGATATTTATGGATATTACTTCTGCCGAAATGACTAAATATGCGGCTAATGCCATGCTGGCAACACGTATCAGCTTCATGAATGATATTGCTAATCTGTGTGAGAAAGTGGGGGCAGATATCAATATGGTACGTAAAGGAATTGGTTCAGATACGCGCATAGGAACTAAATTTTTATATGCAGGAATAGGTTATGGAGGTTCTTGTTTCCCGAAAGATGTTAAGGCTTTGCTTAAAATTGGAGAGCAGAACAATTATTCCATGCGTGTAATTAAAGCAGTAGAAGAAGTGAATAATGATCAGAAATATATCTTGTTTGATAAATTAAAATCCTATTACAAAAGCGATTTAAAAGGGAAAACAATTGCTCTTTGGGGGTTGGCATTCAAACCGGAAACCGATGATATGCGGGAAGCACCTTCCCTGGTTATTATTGATGAATTGCTTAAAGCGGGTTGTCTTGTCAAGGCGTATGATCCCATTGCTATGGAAGAAGCAAAGCATAGAATTGGAGAGAAAATAATCTATGCCAATAATATTTATGATGCTGTTGAAAATGCAGATGCTTTACTGGTCATAACCGAATGGAAAGAATTTCGTGTCCCGGCATGGGAAACCATTAAAAGATCAATGAAACATCCGGTCGTGTTTGATGGTCGGAATATTTATGATAAAGAGGAGATGAAAAAGAATGATATTATTTATTTTGGAATAGGTTTTTAGCGTAAAAATCGTATAATTCGTTATATGTTTTAGAAAAAGACAAATTACTATTATCCAAAACATAAAAAAGCAAGGAGGAACTTGTAAATCCCTCCTTGCTTTTTTCAATATTTCCTTATTACAAATACCGTTGAAAAGATAGACCCCAATAAATTATCCTTTATAAAAAGGCATCTTAACAATAACGGCTTTCAGCGGTTTTTCCCGGACAACGATAAATATTTCTGTTCCGATTTTGGAATTTTCCGTATTAATCAATGCTGTTCCTATTGCTTTCTGAACAGATGGACCTTGTGTTCCTGAACAAACATGACCAATCTTTTTACCATCGGCATCTACTACGTCATAATCCTGGCGGGGAATTCCACGGTCTATCATTTCAAAACCGACAACTTTACGTTTAAGACCTTCCTGCTTTTGTTTTAACAGGTTTTCTTTGTTGATGAAATCTTTATGGTCTGCAAATTTGGTAATCCATCCCAATCCTCCTTCCAAAGGAGACGTAGTATCGTTAATTTCGTGTCCGTATAAGCAAAACCCCATTTCTAAACGAAGCGTATCGCGAGCACCTAAACCAATAGGCTTTATACCGAATTCTTTTCCTGCTTCAAAAACAGCATTCCAAATTTTGAGTCCGTCTTCATTTTTGAAATATATTTCGCAGCCACCCGAACCGGTATATCCTGTTGTTGAAAGCAACACGTTGTCAACGCCTGCAAACGTAAGATATTTAAACGTATAATATTCCATATCTTCAATAGGAGTATCAGTCAATTTTTGCATGGCTTTCAATGCCAAAGGTCCTTGAACCGCCAATTGTGAAATTTCATCGGAAGCATTATATAATTCAGCTCCGAATTTCTCATTTTGTTTTACCAGCCAATTCCAGTCTTTTTCAATATTGGCAGCATTGACTACCAGCAAATATTCATTTTCACTAATTCTATAGGTTAGAAAATCGTCAACGATACCGTTTTGGTCATTAGGGAAACAGCAATATTGTACTTTTCCGTCTGTAAGCGTTGAAGCATCATTGGAAGATACCCATTGTACAAAATCAAAAGCTTTCTCTCCGCGAACATAAATCTCTCCCATGTGAGAAACATCAAATACACCAACTGCTTTGCGAACTGTTTCATGCTCAACTACCAAACCTTCGTATTGAACAGGCATATAAAAACCTGCAAAAGGAACCATCTTCGCTCCTAATTCTTCATGCTTTTTTGTGAAAACCGTATATTTCATTTATTGATATTTAATAGATTATACTTTATTATTTATACTTTTGAATATTTTGCAAAGATACATCTTTTTTGTTTCAGTAGATTCAAGTATTAAAAATAGAAATCAATATAGATTATTGATAATCATTTATTTTATGATTGTTTTTGTTTCCTTTTTATCTTTAACCCTCATTTGTGAATAAAAAATAAATCTTCCTGTTTTTTTATAGCGGAAAATAATCTATTTTTGTAATATGGAAGAAATGATTTTGATTTTAGATTTTGGCTCGCAATATACACAACTAATTGCCAGAAGAGTCAGAGAATTAAATGTATATTGTGAAATACATCCGTATAATGCGGTAAAGACATTGGATTCAAATGTTAAGGGAGTAATACTTTCAGGAAGCCCGTTTTCGGTATATGACAAAGAGGCTCCGGTTCCTCATTTGGAGTTGTTTCGTGGGAAAGTACCTGTTTTGGGAGTTTGCTATGGAGCACAATTTTTGGTGTATCACGATGGCGGGAAAGTACAATCTTCGCCTACCAGAGAATATGGAAGGGCAAAACTGGTTTCTATAAATAATCAAAGCGAATTGTTGCAGGGAATAACTCCTGATACGCAAGTATGGATGTCTCATGGGGATACGATTACGGATATTCCAGAGAAATTTCAAGCCATTTGTAGCACAGAAGATGTGAAATTCGCAGGCTATAAAATTGATGGAGAAGAAACTTACGGCATACAATTTCACCCTGAGGTGCATCATTCTGTGCAAGGCAGGAAAATTTTGGAAAACTTTGTAGTCAATATTTGCCATTGTTCCCAAACATGGACTCCGGATTCATTTATTGAAACAAGTATTCAATCTTTGCGTGAGCAGCTGGGAAATGATAAGGTTATATTAGGAATTTCCGGCGGAGTGGATTCGAGCGTAGCAGCATATTTGCTTCATAGAGCGATTGGGAAAAATATGACGGGAATATTTGTCAATAATGGATTGCTACGCAAAAATGAGTTCGAAACGGTATTGGCAAATTACAAAGAGACCGGTTTGAATGTTGTTGGCGTAGACGCTTCGCAACTGTTCTATCAAAAACTCAAAGGTATTAGCGAGCCGGAACAAAAACGCAAAATTATCGGAAATACTTTCATTGAAGTGTTTGATGAAGAAGCGCATAAAATTAAAGATGTAAAATGGTTGGCACAAGGAACTATTTATCCCGATGTGATAGAATCGGTTTCAGTCAAAGGTCCTTCGGCAACTATCAAATCGCATCATAATGTGGGAGGATTGCCGGATTATATGAAATTGAAAGTGGTAGAACCGCTTCGTTTGTTATTCAAAGATGAAGTGCGGAGAATTGGACGAACAATGGGGATTGAATCTTATTTGTTGGACAGACATCCGTTTCCTGGTCCCGGTTTGGGAATTCGTATTTTGGGCGATATTACGGAAGAGAAAGTTCGTATTTTGCAAGAAGTAGATGCAATATTTATTGATAACCTGAAAGAATCGGGTTGGTATGAAAAAACATGGCAAGCGGGAGCAATATTGTTGCCTGTCAAAACGGTTGGTGTAATGGGCGATGAACGCACTTACGAAAATTGTGTTGCTTTACGTGCCGTTACTTCAACAGACGGAATGACTGCCGATTGGGTACATCTTCCATACGAATTGCTGGCAAAAATTTCAAGTGAAATTATTAATAAAGTACGGGGAGTAAATCGTGTGGTATACGATATTAGCTCAAAGCCACCGGCAACGATAGAGTGGGAATAATACAAATTCAATAAAATTTGATAATCATGAAAAAAGGAAACTCTATAAAATTTTTTGAAAATAAGAAAATTCGTTCGATATGGAATGAAGAAATAGAAGAGTGGTATTTTTCATTAGTTGACATAATTGAAGCACTTACAGATAGTATTAATCCTACAGATTATTTAAAGAAACTAAGGAAGCGTGATGTTTTGCTTGGAGATTACATAGGGACAAATTGTCCCCAGATAGCCATGTTCACAGAGACAGGAAAACAACGCAAAACATTAGCGGCTAATACGGAACAAATTTTCCGTATTATTCAATCAATTCCTTCAAAAAAAGCAGAACCATTTAAATTGTGGTTAGCGGAGGTTGCTAAACAACGTCTTGATCAATTGCAAGATCCTGAATTGTCTATTGAGCAGGCAATGACCGACTACAAACGCTTGGGTTATTCGGATAATTGGATAAATCAACGGTTGAAAAGTATTGAAATACGCAAAGACTTGACCGATGAATGGAAACGACTTGGTCTGCATGAAGGTGTTGAGTTTGCTGTTTTAACTGATATTATTTATCAAACATGGGCGGATAAAACAGCCAAAGAATATAAGAAATTCAAAGGACTGAAAAAAGAAAATCTTCGCGATAATATGACCAATAAAGAATTGGTCTTGAGTATGCTCGCGGAATTGTCAACGAAAGAAATTTCGGAAACAAGCAATCCTGAATCTTTTCCAGAGCATGAAGATGTGGCACGCCGAGGCGGAAATATTGCCAAAGAAGCCCGTTTGAAATTGGAAGCCGAAACCGGAAAGAAAGTAGTAAGTCCGCTTAATGCTAAGAGCATACATTCAATCGAAAGCGGGATCAAATAATAACAAAATAACCAATATTATGAATCGAAAAATTGTTTATTTGGCATTGATATTTATATTCTGTTGTGGTTTTGCTTTTTGCCAGACAGAAAAATCAAATAAGACGATTGTAAAAGACAATCAGTTGTTTTATGTTCACGAAGTCCAAAAAGGGCAGACTTTGTATGCTTTGTCTAAAATGTATAATGTGAGCATTGATGGAATTACAATTCACAATCCGTCTGTTAAACAGGGATTGAAAATTGGAGAAGAATTGTATATTCTTGCCAGTAAGATGAAAGTGGAGTTATATGCTATCAAAAAAGGGGAGACGTTATATTCTATTGCCAGAAATAGGGGAATTACCGAGCCGGAACTTTTAGCATTGAATCCGGGAATCAATCAAGCGCTTTCTGTCGGGCAGGAAATTGTTGTTCCCCAAGTGGAAATAATAATTGTAGAGGAAGATGTTGCTATTGCTATTTCTTCAGAAGAAAATCTTACGCGTAAGCAAAAAAAGGCTTTGAAAGAAGAAGAGGAACGGCAGCGTAAAGAAAAAGAAAATCAAGAGAGTCAAAATGTAGCACAAGAATCCGATTCGGTATTTCATATTGTAGAATTGGGGGAAACCCTTTACAGTATTTCGCGTAAGTACGGAATAACAGTTGATGAAATTAAAAATGCAAATCCTGAAATAGGAGAGACAATCAGCATCGGGCAACGGATTTATATTCCGATAGAAAAAGAACAGGGACAAGCACAGTTTGTCGATGGAGCAAAAGAAAAAGAAGATGTAGTTATCAAAGAAGGTGTCAAACGACAAGAATATACTGTCTTTATGTTGATGCCTCTTTATCTTTCACAAGTAGATGTAATAGATCCAACCAGGATAAAATCTTTAGCGGATTATAAAAGCATTAAACCGTTTGATTTTATTCAATTTTATGAGTCGTTGTTGTTAGCCGCTGAAGATATCTCTGCAAAATATTCCAATGTGAAAGTTAATTTGTATGTTGAAGATATAAGTTCGGTATTGTTGGCGGAAGAGTTGGTTAAAAGTAGAAAATTGGATGATGCTGATTTGATAATAGGTCCTTTCCATGCAAAGGAATTTGGGGTTGTTTGTCAATATGCACGAAACAGGGATATTGCATTGGTGAATCCTTTTTCGGAAGCTTTTGAGTTTTGCGGGGTGCCGGTTTATAAAGGAACAACTTCTGCCACTTATCAAGGAGAAGCATTTGCCCGTTATGTTTTGGCAAAATATCCTAATGCGAACATCATTTTTGCAAGTTATCAATCGGAGAGTGAGGATAGACAAATATTGGCTTATAAAACAGGCATGCGTACAATTTTTAATCAATCAGGGAAAACAATTAATATGCATGATGTAAATCTGAAAAGCGGAGGTATTTCCGGAATCAAATCGGCGATAAGCGGCTTTAATGAGAATTTTGTTTTTACCTTTTTTGAAGGAGAATTATCCGTCACCAATTTCACACAGAATTTGAATGCTGCCAAATTATCCAATCTGACATTGGTTGCCCCAGAAAGCTGGCTGGATTATGACAATATAGAAACAGAATATTTTATGAATTTGAAAACCCATTATGTTGCTCAATATTTTGTTAACTATGCCAATCCGAAAGTGATTCGTTTTATTGATGCTTTTCGCAATGCATACGACACCGAGCCGGTTTTGAATCTTTATGCTTTTCAGGGATACGATTTTACCTATTATTTTCTAAGCAAATTATGCGAGACAGGAACTTCTTTCCGGAGTTTTAATAAGGATGAAGACCTTTTATCTACAAAGTTTCATTTCGTTCCTTCTTCTAAAAGCTCTTCTGTTTTGGAAAACAGCTATGTGCATATTTTTAAATTGAAAGACTATAAATATATAGATGCTTATTCGGATAATCCTGTACAGGATTTGAAGATGCCAAAACAATAAGGTCTTCGGGCATTTAATCTTCTTTCGGCATAATTGTTAATTTATAACTATGAACTGATTTAAACTTTTAATTCCGCAATAAAAAAACTTGTTGTTCCGGCGAAAAGCCTTATATTTAAGCAGTAACCAA
>QMCD01000489.1_pt1 | contig 29259 bp, 17 predicted proteins | sample 1821841 | NCBI WGS metagenome assembly QMCD01 (sample SAMN01991225, study PRJNA193472) | Termite gut metagenome, whole genome shotgun sequencing project. | isolation source: worker | host: Macrotermes natalensis | reverse complement strand
GGCAGCACGGGGAACCGTTGGTCCGCGGCGCCCGCGCCGCCAGGCCCGGCAGGGATTTCATCGACGCATGGTAAGAGTGGAGGGCGATCCCCATTTGCTTTTGATTGTTGTTGCACTGCATTCGACGTGCCGCCTCCCGCGCCGCCTGGACCGCCGGGAGAAGAAGGGACAGCAACACGCCGACGATCGCGATGACGACGAGGAGCTCAACCAAGGTAAATGCCGTCCGGCAAAGTCGATGAATCATGTTTTCCGACAAGAAAAGCGCAAGGGAACCGGTATCCCGCACATTGCCCCACGCATTGTCCTAATAGGATGCTTTTTTATTACGAATCAAACAAAAGTATTATTATACGGCGCAAACAGCATGTCAATGCCGCTGAAAAATATTGCTGCAACACAGGGTGAAACAACAAACATTGTGGAAAAACACCGTCGAATTATTCGAATGCCGTCTTGCCGGACGTTCGCGTCGGAGATATACTGGGAACGCGGTGAAAGCGAACATTCGGTCAAGTCCGCCTGCCGCACTCACTCGCCCCTAACTTCGGTTCGCATAATGACATAAACGGATCGTTCGAGCGGCAGGCGATGGTGCGCGGAAAAAAACATGCCGTAGTTTCAGGCCGTTTACGGTATACAATCCGCCGGAGGTACGCTTTTGACACGGTTGTCGAAATCGACGGCATGATCGGTCTTCAGGCTGAAAATCGAACATGAGGCAGTGTTGTGAGAAGGGCGTCCTTGCTGCCTGAAGGCCCGGGCTTGCTTGGTCTTTGTGCGGAAGCACTGTCAAAAGTCCGATGCGCCCTCGTTTCGTTTCTTATTGAGAGATCGGTACGATTTTATTTCTCTTGTTCCGGATCGTCCGGGCCGAATTCCGGAAAGTATCACCGCCATGAAGCGTATCCGCTTGTTTTTTCCGGTATTTCTCTTGCCGGTGTTTCTGGTGTCATTGCTCCTCCTTCCGACCGGTTGCGACTCCCCGGAGCACAACCCCTCGGAGCACGGGCTTCCGGAGAACAGGCCACGAGCCGGCAACGGTCGGGCGAAAAACACACCACTTCGACCGATCCGAACCGTCTCCGAATGGGAGGCCCATCGACAGGCGGGCCGGTTGCCGGAGACGATCGACCGGATTTATTGCAGCGGCGGAACGCTTCGCTTGGCCGTGTACCTCGATTGCGCCGACAAAGTCGTCGCCGTGGATGAAAATGAAAGCAGGTCCCGTGAACGCGTCGGAATGAAAGCCTACCTGGCCGCCCACCCGGAGTTCCACGACCTGCCCGTCGCCGGTGAATCGAGCGGGCGCGACAATCCGGAACTCCTGATGAATTTGAACCCGCCGCCCCAACTGATCGTCAAAGCGGACACCGGCGCCGGTTTCGATCCGGAGGAATTGACCCGGCGCACCGGAATTCCCGTGCTCCTTGTTCCCATGCGCGGCATCACGGCCGGCCGGGAAGAGTTCGACGCCGCCCTCCGGCTCATGGGAACCGCCCTGGGAAAAGCGGACCGGGCCGAAACGGTTCTCGCTTTTTTCGACCGGGAAATCGCCGCGATCAAAAAACGGATTCGACGCCTCGAACAGCACGACCGGCCGTCGGCGTATGTCGGCGGCGTGGCTTACAACGGGGCGCACGCATTCCATTCCTCGGAAGCCGGTTATCCCCCTTTCGATATCGCCGAGGCGAATGCTCCGCTGAAAGCCGACGCGGAGAACCCGATCCTGGGAAAACGCCACACGCTGCTTTCCCGGGAAATCATCCTCGAATGGAACCCGGATATTCTTTTTCTCGATCTGAGCACGCTTTATCTCGGTGAGGCGGGCGGTTTGGCGGAACTGCGCAATGATCCGGCCTATCGGTCGCTCACGGCCGTGCAAGAGGGGCGTATCTACGCGCTCCTGCCGAACACATGGTATTTCGTCAATCACGACGCCGTCCTCGCGAACGCCTGGTTTGTCGCCAAAATCCTTTACCCGGACCGTTTCGAGGATATCGACCCGGAAAAAAAAGCGAATGAAATCCACGCCTTTCTCGTCGGCAAGCCGGTTTTCGCGCAGCAGGACGCCGCCTTGGGGAACCTTGTTTTTCAACGAATATCAATCGGAGAACCGTGACCGGCCAGGAACATGCCGTCTCGCAAACACCAACCACGCACACTCCGTCCCCCCGGACACCGTCGATCGATTACACGACGTTTGGCGATCATCCTCGCCGCGGCCGTTTCGCTCCCGCTCGCCCTCTGCGTATCGATCGGCGTGGGGGCGGCCTCGGTTCCGATGCGGGATACGCTCGCGGTTCTCTGCGGTTTCGAAGCGGACGAACGGCTTGTCCGGATCATCATGAACATCCGTTTGCCCCAGGCCCTGACCGCGACGGTTGCCGGAGCGGGATTGGCGGTGTCCGGGGCGACGATGCAGGGCGTTTTGCGCAATCCGCTTGCTTCGCCGTTCACCTTGGGGATTTCCAACGCCGCGGCGTTCGGGGCGGCTCTCACGATGTATTTTCACGGCATGTATTTTTACGGAAGCGGCGTCGCAGCGCAAGGAAATACCTTGATGGGCCTCGGGCTTTCCCGGGGAGGCGTCGCGACGGGCGCTTTTCTTTGCGCGATTCTCGCGGCGTTCGTGATTCTCGTCCTCGGCCGCCTGTGTGGAACGCGCTCGGAAACGATCGTCCTGGTCGGCGTCGCGTTGAGTTCGTTGTTTACCGCCGGACTGTTGTTTTTGCAGTACATGGCGGACGACATGCAGTTGGCGGCCATCGTGTACTGGACGTTCGGCGACACGGCCCGGGCCGGTTGGAATTCCCTGGGCGTCATCACGGCATGCCTCGTTCCCGTTTCCGCGTATTTTTGGAGCCAAAGCTGGAATTACAACGCCCTGCTTTTCGGCGAGGAAACCGCGCAGGGACTCGGCGTCCCGGTCCGGCGGTTGCGGATGACGACGATGCTGCTCTCATCCTTCCTGACCGCGGTGTTGGTTTCCCTGCTGGGCATCATCGGTTTTATTGGCCTGGTCGTGCCGCATGTCGCCCGCATTCTCGTCGGATCGGACAACCGCTTCCTGTTGCCGTTTTCCCTGTTGTTCGGGGGACTTTTATTGCTCGTTTCGGATACGTTCGCCCGATTGATTCTCGCACCGCGCCTTTTGCCGGTCTCGGTGCTCACCGCGTTCATCGGCGCCCCGGTCTTTCTCTCCTTGTTGCTCGGAAAAAGGAAGACGTGATGTTGGACAACGTGATGTTGGACGTCGAAAATCTCGCATTTCAATATGGATGTCGTTCCGTTCTCCACGATATTTCCTTCCGGCTGGCACCCGGTGAAATCGTCGCGGTCCTCGGTCCGAACGGTTCCGGGAAATCGACGCTGCTGCGATGCCTGAACCGCATTTTACGGCCCGAGCGGGGAACCGTTCGACTGGCCGGGCAACCCCTCGCCGCCTTTTCCGCCGGGGCGATCGCCCGCCGGATCGCCTACGTTCCGCAACATATCGAATCGGCTCCCTTTTCCGTTTACGATGCCGTTTTGCTCGGGAGAAAACCGTATTTCACGTGGCGGGCCTCCGAAAGCGACCATCGCATCGTCGAAAGCATGATACGCCGTCTCGGTCTCGATCCGCTTGTGATGAGACCCGTCGATCAGCTCAGCGGCGGGGAAACTCAAAAAGTGGCGCTGGCCCGCGCGTTGGTCCAGGAACCGAAACTCCTCCTGCTCGACGAGCCGACCAGTGCGCTCGATTTGAAGAATCAGGTCGAACTTCTCGGCATGTTGCGGGAAATCGTGCGCGAACGCAACATCATGGCGATTCTTTCCATGCACGACATCAACGTCGCCGTTCGCTATATGAACCGATTCCTCCTGCTCCGCGAAGGCAGACTTCTCGGCGACGTACGGCATGAGGGGCTCGTGCCGGAAATTCTCGAAAACGTCTACGATCTGCCGGTCGAAATCCATACCTCGGAACACGGCATTTCGTTTATCATCGAAAAAATCGAATGATACGGGCCAACGATACGGGCCGATGATACGGCGCGGTCGCCGGTGTATACTGGAAACGCGATGAAAACGGACATTCGGTCACGTCGGCCTGCCGTACTCACTCATCCCAACTCCGTTACAGAAAATTACTTAAACGGATCGTTCGGGCGGCAGGTGATTGTGCGCGGGAACAATTTCAGGCCGTTTGCGGTATATCGCGTAATTTTTCTTCCCGAAAAAGATTGACAAGCAGATGCGAATCGGTCATGCTATTGTTCGTATCGACAGCCCGGGACTTCGGTAGGAACGCACTCGCATAAGGTAGATAAACAGATGAAAAAACAGTTTTTATTTTTTCTGATCGCCGGATTCACGGTATCGTCTTTGTTCGCGCAAACGGAAATGAACACGACGTACTGGCCGCCGGACCAGTTCGACCGGATGCAAAACGACATCGCCCAGGGAAACGAACTCAACATGTTGACGTTTCCGGGCGCCAAGGCGGTTCAACTGAGAGGCGTTTCCGAGCCGGAATACCTGACCGACGGCGACGCGGGGGAATATGCCGGAACGGGTCGGGCGCAGGCGAACGACGCCCCGTCCCGGTTGGTCTTTTATCTCGGCAAGGCGAAAACGATCCGGGAAATCGCCCTTTACACCGGCAACGGCGACCAGCGGGCGAACCAGGATTTCGAAATCCGTTTGGCCGAAAACGAAGCGAATCCCGGGAAGGAGCCGGCATTCCCGGAGGAGCCGACGTTCACGTCCGGCGATACCATCCTGGGAAGAAACAACGGCGGATTCAAAACTTCCTTTTCCGACAAGTCGGGCAAGACGCTTCTCGACGGGAAAAAATTCGATTGGGTCGAATTCCGGCTGTGGCGAACCTACCCGGCCCGGGCGGGCAGTCCCGCGAAAGCCGAGAGCCGGGCGAACGACTGGGCCGCCTACGTCGAACTCCAAGTCCTGGGGGACCCGGACGATCCGAACCTTTTCACATCGGAAGAAGACAGGCAACGCTGGCTCGCATCCCGGGAGGTGCAAAAATTCGCCCGTCGTCTCCGCAACGAATTGGGGGACGATGTCGTGCGCGCGATCGACAACCCCGCCTCGCTCAAGATGGCGATCGAGGATTTGTCGGAACGCTTCCCCGGGCAATACGACGGAAAAGCCTTTCTCGCCCGATACGAAAAAACCGTCGCCGCCCTCGAAGCCGCTAAAAACGGTGTTGCCGAAGGACGGGTGACAAGCGAACAGGAGAACTATATCGCCGCCGCGAAGGAGTTCGCCGCACTCCGGCGGGAAGCGCTCCTGGCCAACCCGTTGATGCAATTCAAAACGCTCGTTTACCGCAAGACGCAAAACCCGGGGCTGATGGCGAACTGGATTTCGAACTGCGCACGGGGCAAAGGCGGATACGGGAACACGCTCCAGTCGATTGATCCGCAACGGCCCGACGGCGATGCGACGCTGGTGGCCGAACCGCCAAACAATTCGTTCATCGGCGATATCAACCTGCATTGGGATGCCGGGAAGATGCTTGTGACCGCGCTGGCCGACGACAAGACCTGGCAGGTTTTCGAATTGAACACCGACGGGACCGGGCTCCGGCAAGTCTCGCCCTCGATGGGGCCCGACGTCGATAACGCCGAAGGCTGCTTCGTGCCGGACGGGAGCACGGTCTTCGTTTCGACGGCCAACATGATGGGCGTTCCCTGCATCGACGGCAGCAGCCCGGTCGGCAACCTGTACCGGGTCGAGGCCGACGGTAAAACGGTCCGTCAACTGACCTTCGAACAAGACCAGGACTGGTGCCCGGTGATCCTGCAAAACGGCCGGATCATGTATTTGCGTTGGGAATACACGGATACGGCCCATTATTTCACGCGAATTTTGTTCTCGATGAACCCGGACGGCACGAACCAGGTCGAGCACTACGGGAGCGGTTCGTTTTGGCCGAACTCGTTGTTTTACGCAAAACCGGTCCCGAATCACCCGACGAAATTCGTCGGCATCGTGAGCGGTCACCACGGCGTTTCCCGCGAGGGGGAACTTGTCGTCTTCGATCCGGCCCGGGGACGCAAGGAAGCCGAAGGCGTCGTCCAGCGGATTCCCGGACACGCCCGGGAAGTCGAACCGGTCATCATGGATCAACTGGTCGACAAAAGTTGGCCGAAATTCCTTTTTCCGTACCCGCTCGACGAGAACTATTATCTCGTTTCGTGCAAGTTGACGTCGGCTTCCCCGTGGGGATTGTACCTGGTCGACGTTTTCGACAACCTGCTCAAATTGCGGGAGGACCCGGGATTTCACCTGCTCGAACCGACGCCGCTCGTCAAGCGGCCCGCCCCGACGTTGATCCCGCCCCGGGTCAACCTGGAAAGTCCCGATGCGACCGTGTTCGTCGCCGACGCCTATTTCGGCGAAGGATTGAAAAACGTACCTCCGGGAACCGTGAAAAAAATGCGGCTCTTCGCCTACAGTTTCGGGTACCGCGGAATCGGCGGACACGACGTTTTCGGCGTGGAAAGCTGCTGGGACGCCCGGCGGATCATCGGTGAAGTCCCGGTTTACGAAGACGGTTCCGCGATGTACACGATTCCCGCGAACACGGCGATCGCGATGCAACCGCTCGACAAGGACGGCAAGGCGGTCCAGATCATGCGAAGCTGGGTCGTCGGCATGCCCGGCGAAATCGTTTCCTGCGTCGGTTGCCACGAATCGCAAAACTCCGTCACGCCGAGCAAAAACTCGATCGCCCGGACGAAACGGGTCAGCCCGATCACGCCGTTCCTCGGCCCGGAACGTCCGTTTAATTTTGAAAACGAAGTTCAACCCGTGCTCGACACCTATTGCGCGGGTTGCCACGACGGCGAGGGGGATCACGCCACGCTCCCGAATTTCAAGGACAATTCACCCGGACCGCAGACGTTTTCCAAATCGTACCACGCCCTCATGCGTTATGTCCGCCGTCCCGGCCCCGAGAGCGACGTGTACATGTTCAACCCGATGGAGTACCACGCGAGCACGTCGGAATTGATCTTCATCCTGGAAAAAGGCCACCACAACGTCCGGGTCGATCATGATTCGATGCGGAAGATTTACGCCTGGATCGATTTGAACGCCCCGTATTACGGCACCTGGCTCGAAGTCGCCGAACGCCTCCGCAAGAAAGGCGACGAAACGAAACGGTATGCCGAACGGCACAACGATTTGAAAAAATTGTACGCGAACGTCGATTTGGATTTCGAGTCGGAATCCTATCTCGGATTCGAAGGACAGGAGCGGCCCGCGTTCCAAGCGCCGGAAAAACTGCCGAAGCCGGACCGGAGCGCCCCGACGGTTCCGAATTGGCCCTTCGACGCCCAGGTTGCGAAGCAGATGCAGGGCGGCAACGTGGTCGAGCGCGTCATGGTCGGCGACTTGACGATCGATCTGGCCTATATTCCGCCGGGCGAGTTCGTCATGGGGGATGAAGTGGGAATGAACGACGAATTGCCGCGCCGCTTGGCGACCGTCGAGAAACCGTTCCGCATGGCGACGACCGAGGTTTCGAACGCCCTTTACGGCGCTTTCGATCCGAAGCACGACAGCCGGTATATCGACCAGTGGTGGAAAGACCATACGACTCCCGGTTACCCGGCCAACAAGCCGGAGCAGCCGGTCATCCGCGTTTCCTGGAACGAGGCGAACGATTTCTGCAAGTGGCTCTCGGAAAAAACGGGCCGAACATTCCGGCTTCCCACCGAAACGGAATGGGAATGGGCCTGCCGCGCCGGAACGCGGACGCCGATGTGGTACGGCGACGTCGATACCGATTTCGGTAACTTCGAAAACATGGCCGACGAAAGCACCCGGTTGTTCGTCGTGAAGGGCGTCAACCCGCAACCGGTCGGACATGCCGATTGGGAAGCCTTCATTCCACGGGCCGAAGGCGTCAAAGACGGGCAGATGATCGCGGAAAAACGAGGGGCCTACGCCCCGAATCCCTGGGGACTGTACGACATGCACGGCAGCGTGAGCGAATTTGTTGCCGCGCCCGGTCCGGACGGCAAGGTGGACGGCAAAATCGTCGTCAAAGGGGGAAGCTGGAACGATCGGCCCAAGTATTCCCGGAGCGGGATCAAGCGATATTACGAACCTTGGCAGAAAGTCCACAACGTCGGTATCCGGCTCGTTTGCGAACCGTGACGCCGCCCGTTGTATTGTCCATGCCATTATGTCAAATGCCATTATGTCAAACGCCAGTATGTCGAACGCCAGTATGTCGAACGCTGTTGAAATTTCCCGATGCCGGATTCGATCCGGCGATTCAACCCTTTTTTTCAACGTAATCATGAAAAACACGATCCTTTCCCTGCTCGCCCTTTGCTTGTTCGCCGCGCCGGTGTTTGCCCAGGACGCGGCTCCCAGGAAAAAAGTCCTGTACTTCTCTTATTCAAACGGATTTCAACATGATCCGGTCAAGCTGGTCGACGGCGGTCCCTCGGTTTCCGATGTCGCGATGGTGGAACTCGGCAAAAAGCACGGTTATGAAGTGGTTTGCACAAAAGACGGCGCGGTGTTCGACGGCGATCTGGACCAATACGCCGCGTTCGCGTTTTATACGAGCGGCAATCTTTCCAACGATCCCGACGAGAACAAACCCGGCGCCAGGATTACCGATACGGGCCGGGAAAAATTCTTCGCGGCGATCCGGGCCGGCAAGGGATACCTCGGTTTTCATTCGGCAAACGACACTTGGCGGAGCGGCGGCGACAATTACGTCAACGATCCGCCGGAAAAGATCAATCCGTACATCAAGATCGTCGGCGCCGAATTCACGTCACACGGGCCGCAACAGGAAGCCGACGTGATCATCACGCAGCCGGCCGCCCTTCCCTGGTTCAAGTCGAAAGGAGAAAAGTTCCGTTATTACGATGAATGGTACGCCTTCAAGAATTTCGCCGACGACATGCACGTCCTCGCGGTTCTCGACACGGAAGGGATGAAGGGGGACCAGTACCGGCGTCCGCCGTTCCCGATGGTCTGGGCCCGCATGGAGGGCAAGGGCCGCGTCGTCTTCAGCGGTCTCGGCCACCGGAACGAGTATTGGAAGGACGAGCACATGATGGAAATGGTCAACGACCTGCTCCAATACGCGATGGGCGAGGGGGAAATCGACATCACCCCGAACCTTGAGAAGACCGCCCCGGGCGCGAAAACGCTCAAAAACAACTGAAGACGGGGATGGTTCTTCACGAGCCGGGGATTGTGTCGATTACACTTCGCACGGCATCAAAACGCGGGCCATAACAGCCGGAATGAAGGCGTGGATGAATTGACAATTGATAATGGACAATGGACAACGGGGGACGCAAGCAAATTCCTGACCGCAACGTTTGAATTGCGTATCTTCGCTATCAATTGTCAATTGTCCATTGTCAATTCCGCCCTCCTCCTTTCCGGCTTTTACTGAGGATGTTTTCCAGGTAAAGCAGGAGGCACGGTCTTGTCGTTCGATAAAAACGAAAAACGGGTTTTTGGGAACGCTCTCCGTTTACTTGTCGGCGTAATTGCCATTCTCGTGTTCGTATTTTGGTTGCTGCTGATTCGCCCGGGGATTGGAGGAATACAGGCCGCACATAAAATGGAATTGGCCGACTTGAATCGACGGCTTGACGAGATACAGGCGGAGACGGCCGGGCTCCGTGCGGAACTGGAGAAACATCGGGCCTTGGTCGTCGAAGCGATCGAATCAAGTGGCGGCGGGGTCGAACGCAACGAACAAGGAAGCGTGATCGCGGTCGATCTCTCAAAAGGCCGTGAAGTTTTCGAAAACGACATGCTCCTCAGGGCGCTGACCTTCCCGGAGCTCCGGACGCTCCGGATCGGTTTTTGTGCCGTTTCCCCCGACCTGATTCGCCGGATCGCGGCGCTACGGCATTTGGAGGAACTGTATTTTCGGGAAACGCCGATCGACGACGCGGGTCTCGAAGCCATTCTCACGTCAATCCCCCGGTTGAAGCGGTTGACGCTTCGCCGTATTCCGGCCATAACCGATGCCGGTATCGCTCCCCTCGCGGCGGCGAAGGAATTGAAGGCCCTTTCCTGTATTTCGCTCTCATTGACCGGCCGTTCGCTCGACGTACTTTCGACCTCGAAAACGCTGTCTTCGCTCGATATCCGCTTGTGCGGCGACATTGCGCGGGAGGATTATGAAAAACTTGCCGGGATAGCCCGACTCACGGAATTGAAAATCGGGGGTGGAACAATCGACGATTCCGTCCTGGAAACAGTGGGCCGGTTGCCGAATCTCACCAGTCTGTTGGTCGAAGATGCGCAAATCACGCCGGAAGGTTTGTCGTCCCTCCTGCACCGGCAGGATTTCGCGGATCGACTGCGTTGGTTCGGGCTTTCACGAATTCGCGCGATCGACGATCGGGCGTTGGAAGGATTGAGGCGGTGTCCACGCCTTCGAACCGTGGCGATGAAGGAAATGCCCGTCTCGGGCGATTTTCTCGACCGGCTCGTTGGAGACGACAGGACGCCGATGCCCCTGGAAACCCTTTCGCTCAATCAGACGGAGCTGATCGAGACGGCGTTCCCGAAGATCGCCCGGTTCGTGACACTCAAACGGCTCGATTTGGCCGGCGTCCTGGTTAATGCCGAAGCGTTGAAATCCCTTGCCGGGCTGCCGCAATTGCGATCGTTGAATCTGGCGTCCTCGTATCAGACCGATGTTTCGCTCGAACCGATTGCGCTGTTTCCGGCCCTCGAATCGCTGGATTTGAGCGGCAACATCTACCTGAGCGTCGCTTCGGCGGACACACTCCGGCGGATCGGGACGCTCAAAACACTGACGGTACGGGGGACCGCCCTCGGCTCGAATAAGGACGAACCGTTCGAGGAGTGAACAGCGGGGAGTGAAGAGCGGGGGGTGAACAGGGCCGGCGATTGGCCGCGACACTGCGACGGTAACGTCGATACGGCGACACGTCAAGGGGTTTCCATCCCGTTGGAATCCGCCTCGCCGTTTTGACGAATCGATTCTTCGAGAACACGCTCCATGCACGACACGAGAAGATCGAGACTGAAGGGTTTCGGGAGAAAACCGACGACCCCGGCCTGCCGCGCCTTGACGGTGACGTGTTCCCGGTCGTATCCGAAGCTCTTCATCAGGATCAACGGGATGAACGGCTTGTCGTTCGCTTCTTTGAGCGCAAGCAGGAGATCGTAGCCGGACATGTCGTTCAAACGGATATCGCTGATAATGATGTCGAAAGACGTGTTCTTGGCCAACACGAGCGCCAATTCCCCGCTCGGGGCCATTTCGACGGTGCAGCCGTACCAGAGAAGAAGCGAATTGGTCGACACGCCGATCGTTTCATCGGCGTCGACGACCAGGATGCTGCGGCCGCGCAACAAGGGATGACGGTCGCCGGGCGGAATCGGATGTCCCTTGCTCGGAACCATCTTGTCGCCGATGCTTTGGATAAGCGTCTGGATTTCCCGGGCCCGGGCAAGAATTTTCCGGATTTTCTCGGCGGCGTCATGGTCGATTTCGGCATGGTTGGCCAGGATCCCGGCCGCCTCGTTGACGATCATGTTGATGGGGCTCGCGACCGCGGCGTGGATCGTTTCGACGCTGCGAATCAACGTTCCGGACTGCTCGACGGTGAACAGCTCCATCGTGTGCAGGGCGTTCGCGAGTTCGCGGGCGAACGTTTCGAGGAATTCGATGTCGGTTTCGGTAAAGGCCCTCGGTTCAAGGCTTTCGACGTTGAAGGTCCCGATGACCGAACCGTGAATGACGAGCGGGACGGTCATCGAACTGCGGGCTCCCGCGACCCCCTGGAGGTAGATCGGATCCTCGTTCGCATCGTCGATCAAATACCGTTTTCCGTGGTAGGCGACGTAACCGGTGATCCCGTTGCCTTCCGGGAGCGCGTATAATTTCCGCTCCATCGCTTCCTTGTCCATTCCCATCGCGAGCAACGGAACCAGGAGGCCCGGTTCCTCGTGCGAGAGAATCCTGATTTCGATCTTGTCGTAATGCAGGATATCCTGCGTGTGCAGGATGATCTTCTGTTTCAGCAGGTCGATCTGCTCCTCGAAGGTCATGGACAGAAGGTCGCGCGCGGAGATGTCGCCCAGGTCCTTCCCGGCTTCCTGGATCGCCTTGAGTTTCTGGTCGATTCCGACCAGCCGGGCGATATCGCGCAGGACGACGATATACATGAACGTTTCGGTGTCTCCCTCGGCGTTCGTCCGCGTGACCGGCGTGACGTCCATCTGGAAATGCTGGTACCGTTCCTTGTGGTACAAGGTCGTTTCCGAGGGCACTTTTTTTACCCGGCAACGGTGAAAGGGACAGGCGTACTCCCCGAGAATCGTCGGTTTGCCGAGCAGGTCGTAAAAAAGCCGGCCGGGCATTTCCCCGACCTCGACGTTCGTCCAGACCCCAAACTGCCGGTTGCCGCGCACCACGCGCTGGTTGATATCGACGAGCACGACACCGACGGGCAAAAGATCAAGCAGCGCGTATTCGACAAGAAATCGACGGAGATGGATGAAATCCTCCGTTCGTTCTCCGGCCACAAACAGGGCGTCGTATTTTCCCGCGTCCGGATCGGCGGCGAGGGCTTTTTCCAAGGCGTTCGATTCGCTGGTCAGAAGTTCCATCGCCACCGAATCCGGCGGATTTCCCAGGATTTCCGTAAGACGCTCCAACGAATCGGCCAACACCAAAACCTGCTTTTTCGTATCGTTCATCATGATCGTGCAAGGGAGATGATTTGATCCGGATCCCACTATTCGCTCGGCACGCACCCGGACGCACCAGACCTCGGTGCATCCTATACAACGGTGCATTCTACACAAAAACGGTCTTCCTGTCACGGGAAAGGGGCATTTTTTGGCGAAACGTACCATGCACGCCGGGCGCAGAGCCGGAGCGACCGGGAGCGGGCGAACGCATTTTCCGGTCACTGCCCTACGCTTCGTTTCAGGCTTTCATGCCCCGCGTTTCCGGCTAACAACCACAATCTCCCTCGACGGCAAATGGGCTGTAATAATGTTCCTCGAAAACGTCGAAAGGCAATTGCAGCCGGTCGATTTCCGGGTCGTCGGTCGGTTCGGCCCTCGGCTCATCCCGAAGGTTGGCCTCCCTGAGCAGGATTTCGCCGATCATTCGCGCCGCGTTCGGGTGTGTGCCGGCCTGCTCGATCATTTCCGGCGAAACGGGATCACCAAGCGCCTGGGCGATCGATTCCAGGACACGCACTCTTTCCGCGACGGTCAGCGTTTTCCGGTCCGCTCCGACCAGCGCCTTTCGGACGGAATCGATGATTTCCCCGTGCCGGTTCCGTTCCGGGAGGCGAACACGCCATACTTTGGCAAGAAATGTCAGGAGTTCCAAACGGCGTCCGAGCGGCTGGACCTCGGCGGCCGACGTTTCCGACGCCTGGAGCAGGCGAACGCTTTTTTCGAGCAAATCGTCACAAGCGGCTTTGTATTCATCGTATACCGCCGGTTCCCATAAGGATTTCTGAGTCAACACGCGATAACGTATGGCGTCCACGTTTTCCAGGTATTCTCCGGCGAGGATGCGCTGTTGAATACAACGGTCCTCCGGCGTCTCGATCAACGCGATTTCATCGGCGATCCGTTGCAACGTCTTTTCCTCCCAAGGCGTAAGACACCAGAAAAGACGCTCAGCGTTTTTCGACATGACACGCATGCCGTCGAGTCGCTCCAGTTGCCATCGTTCGCGCAGGATGGACAACAATGCCCAGGCCCGTTTCTCCGGCGTCCCGAAGAGCATCGCCTGTTCCAGCACATGTTCGAACGCCTGTTCGAAAGCCCGGGCGTTCTCCTGTTCGAGCTCCTTGTCCGTTTTATCGTTCTTTTTCTTGTGTTGTTCGTCCCGGTAGACCGTGAATTTCAGGATGGCAAGTTTCGCCCAGTCCTGGAACGCGTCGCTGTCGATTTTCGCAATCGCTTTTTCCGCTTCTTCCAGCAAGCCGGTCTCGGCAAGGGCGACGACATAATCGTAGGCGCGACGGTTGCTTTCGAAAGGCGATTCGAACCGGGCGACCAGCCGCAATATCTCCGCGACGTCCCCGTCACTGGAAGAAATGTCGGAAAAACCGTTGACAACCCGGGGCAGGCGGTCGATCGCGATTTCTCCGGCCAAACCGGACTGGGAGGCGTCGAGTTCGACCAATTCCGAGATGATCGCGACGACGCCGTCAAGATTGGGGTGACGCCACGGGCTGCGTTTTGAGTGTTGAAACGCCAAGCGGCGCAACAGCGTTTTGCGGTCTCGGATCGGTTCGATTTTCGCCGCCGTTCGCAGCGCGGCATCAAGACGGCCCGCGTTCGACTGCGATACCGCCAGATCGCTTAACAGTTCCCGGCGTTCGCTTTCCTCCTCGAACGTACCGGCCAATCGCAGGACGGCGGCATCCACGGGGTTTTCCATAACCGTTTTTTCTCCGGGAGGAACGGAGGCAAGCGGAACACCTGCAAAAAGCGGCGGCATTTCGACCAGGCACAAAAAAAGCAGGGCAGGTAAAAACATGGAAAACAAGCCAACTCTTGTGAAAAGCGGGAAAGAAAACATCGCAACCTCCGGGAGCTACTCCACATAAAAAAATGAGCCAAGGGGCTTCCTGAGCACGGTGTTGTTGAGCACGGTGTTGTTGAGCACGGTGCTGAAGCCCCTTTGGCCGCGAATGGTGAGCCTGGCTCCCAGGTTTCATTTTTTCGCGGAGAGCCATATACACCGCAAACGGCCTGAAAATGTTCCCGCGAACAATCGCTTGTTGCTCGAACGAAATATGCAACCCGATATTTTCACGGATGTTGTGGTGAGTGAGCGCAACAAGCAGTCGTCACCAAACAACCCATTTCACCGCGTTTCCTGTATGCCGCAAACGGCCTGAAAATGTCCAAAGTGAAAGCCCGGGACATCATTATCGGCTATTTTCAAGGGAAAGGCAAGACCGCCTCACATGAGAACGGGTGCGATAAAACGCGCAAACGAACGTCGACGCCCCCCATGTTTTGATGTTTTCAACCGACTGCGGACCGACTGCATACCGATTGCGGACCGATTGCATTTTTCCCGAACCTCGGGTATAGTTGAGAGATCGTGCCGCGCCGGCAAATCGTGCCCTTTCATTGCCGTTCCATAGCCATTTACGAAAATCCATGCAGCGTACCGCGACACTTGCCCGGGAAACGAAGGAAACACGTATCGATTTGACGCTTGATCTCGACGGTAACGGGAAGGCCGAAATCGCGAGCGGAGTCGGGTTCCTGGACCACATGCTGACCCTGTTCGCAGCCCATGCGATGATCGACCTTTCCGTGCGGGCGAAAGGGGATCTGCATATCGACGCGCACCATACGGTCGAGGATATCGGGATCACGCTCGGTGAGGCGTTCAAACAGGCGCTCGGCGAAAAACGGGGAATTCGCCGGTACGGTCACGCGACCTTGCCGATGGACGAATCGCTCGCGACAGTCGCCGTCGATTTCTGCGGTCGGCCCTGTTTCGTTTACCGGGTCGAATTCACGGCCCCGAAAATCGGCGAGTTCGACACGGAACTGGTCGGCGAATTCTGGCAGGGTTTCGTCGGGGCCGCGGGCTGCAATCTGCACCAGATATTGCATTACGGGACCAACGGGCACCACATCGCCGAAGCGCTGTTCAAGGCGACCGCCCGGGCGGTGCGCAACGCCGTGGAAACCGATCCCCGGCAGGCGGGCATTCCCAGCACGAAAGGAAAACTGTAGGACACACCGCGGAACGCACGACCGTACTCGCCGCGGCGTTTCGTCACGGAAGGACGGTCTCTCCTTGATTTTTCCCCTCCTTTTTCATTTCTCCTCGTCCCATGGCCATCAATGTCGTATGTCCCGGTTGCTTGAAACGGTTCCAGGTCAGCGAACGCTTCGCGGGCCTCAAGGGACCGTGCCCGAACTGCAACACGATCATCGACATCCCGAAGGAACAGGTCAAGGTTCACGCCCCGGAGGACGAAGCCGCCGCCGGCAAAGCGGTCAAGGGAGGAGCGACGGTCCGGCCGCTTGAACGGATTGGCCGGGACTTCGACATCCGCCGTTTTTATTACGCCGCCGGGGGAACCGTCCTGCTCCTGTTCCTGACGGCGATACTCGGACACATCGGGCTTCCCGTCGTTGTCAGGAACGTTCTCGGCGCGCTGGGACTGCTCGCGATCGGTGTTCCCATCGCCATGTACGGATATTGGACGATCCGGGACCGCGAGGACCTGTTCCTGTGGTCGGGCAGGGAATTGTACCAACGGTGCGCTTTCTGCGGCGGCGGTTACGCCCTGCTCTGGATCGCGATGGAAATCGTGTCGTCGTACACCGGCGCCTCTTCCGATCCGATTTATCTCTGGTTGTTCGTCCTTCTTTTCGCCGGCCTTTCGTTGATCCTGCCGCATGTCGTGTTCGATTTCGATTTTACGCGGGGGTTGGCGCATTACCTGACGTTTTTTCTCGCGACGATCCTGCTTCGCGCCTTGCTGGGATTGGGTTGGCTCTGGAATGTCGTTGAAAAAGCCGCCGGCGCGCTTCCCCCGCCGCCGCCGGTTTGAACGGAGCGGCAAAAGGCGCGCAAAACTTCCGTTGCGCATTTGGGTAAAATGACAGTCCGTTTTTGATTAACGCAAGCGATTGACGCAAGCCGGGATCGCTTGTTCCATTACATTCAACGACCAATAAGTATTCAACAGATCATTCATCCATGCTTACGATCATTCTTCCCGACGGTTCGAAAAAAACCTTCGACACCGCGGTGCGTGTTCTCGATGTCGCCTCGTCCATCGGCGCGGGACTTGCCAAAGCGACCATTGCCGCCGTTCTCGACGATCCCGTTTCCGGTCCCCGGACCGTCGGGGTCGATTTCCCGCTCCCGGCCGACGGGACGCTCTCCCTGCGCTTGATTACCAAAAAGGACCCGGAGGCACTCGACATTTTGCGGCATTCCGCAGCCCACGTCATGGCCCGGGCCGTGATGCGATTGTTCGAAGGCGTTCAACTGGCGTTCGGACCGACCGTCGAAAACGGTTTCTATTACGATTTCGCGATGGAACACGTCCTCTCGGAAGAGGATTTTCCGAAAATCGAAGCGGAAATTCAAAACATCGTCAAGGAGGACGAGGCTTTCGAGCGACTCGAACTCGACCGCCGCGAGGCGATCCTCGCGCTTGAGGACATGGGCCAAACGCTCAAGGTCGAACACGTGCAAGAAGGACTCGGCGAACATGAACGCGTCTCGTTTTACCGCCAGGGCGAATTCCTCGACCTTTGCCGCGGTCCGCATGTTCCGAGCCCGAAATGGATCGGTGCGATCAGGTTGACGAGCGTCGCCGGCGCGTATTGGAAAGGCGATGCGAAGAACCGGCAACTCCAGCGGCTTTACGGAACGGCCTTCTTCGACACGAAGGAAATGGACGCCTATTTGACCGCGTTGGAAGAGGCGAAAAAACGCGACCACCGGGTTCTCGGCAAACGGCACGAACTGTTCTCGATCGATCACAAGGTCGGCCAGGGCTTGGTTCTTTGGCTCCCGAAGGGGGCGATCGTGCGGAAAGAACTGGAAACTTTCATCTCGGGCGAATTGCTCAAACGGGGTTATCTTGCCGTCAACACGCCGGTCATCGGCAACATCGACCTTTACAAAACCTCGGGCCATTACCCCTATTACGCGGACAGCCAGTTCCCGCCGATCCGGATGCCCGACGGCGACGAGTTCCTGTTGCGACCCATGAACTGTCCGCACCATGTGATGATCTACAAGAGCAAGCCGCGATCGTACCGCGATTTGCCGCTCCGGCTCGCCGAATTCGGTTGTGTCCACCGTTTCGAACAATCGGGCGAATTGAACGGCATGACCCGGGTTCGCGGATTCACGCAGGATGATGCGCATATTTTCTGTACGCCGGAACAGGTCGAAGACGAGTTCCGCAGTTGCATCGACATGACGTTGATGATCCTCAAAACGATGGGGTTCGACGATTTCCAGGTCCGTCTCAGTTTCCGCGACTGGGACGGCGAGAAATCCCGTGATAAATACGTCGGCAACCCGGAAAATTGGAAGATCGCGCAGGCGGCCCTCGAAAAAATCTGCCGGGAAATGGATTTGCCGAATCTCGAAATCGCCGAGGGCGAGGCGGCGTTCTACGGTCCCAAGGCGGATTTCGTCGTCCGCGACTGTTTGGGCCGCAAATGGCAGCTCGGCACGGTGCAACTCGACTATAATCTGCCGGGTCCGGACCGTTTCAACCTCGAATACACGGGCCCGGACAACAAGCCGCACACGCCGGTGATGATTCACCGCGCCCCGTTCGGCTCGTTCGAACGGTTCTGCGGAATCCTGATCGAGCATTTTGCCGCCGCGTTTCCGACCTGGCTGGCCCCGGAACAGGTCCGCATTCTCAGCGTGAGTGAAAAGTTCGAGGAATACGCCCGAAAAGTCGAGCGACGGTTCCTGGAGGCCGGCATCCGGGTGGGCGTCGATTTGCGTGGCGAGAAGATCGGCGCGAAAATCCGCGACGGCCGCAACGACCTGGTTCCGTACCTGGCCGTGGTCGGGGCGAAAGAGATGGAAAACGACAGCGTGGCCGTGCGCAGCCGCAAGGACGGCGAACTGGGCGAAATCGCCGCGGCGGCGTTTTTGGAGAGCATTCTGGAGGAAGTGAGGGAGAGGAGACTGTAGATCGTCATGCTGACAAAACTTACCGTCGAAAATTTCAAGGGGCTTGATTGCACGCTGGAATTGGACCATTCCGTCGTGTTCGTCGGACCCAATAATTCCGGCAAAACCACGGCTTTGCAGGCATTATCGCTTTGGGAAACCGGCCTGCACGCATGGATGTCCAAACGGTCGGAGGGGTCGAAAGCCAAAAAAAGAGTCGGAGTAACAATCAACCGCCGGGATATGATTTCAATTCCCGTGGCCGATGCGCGATTTCTATGGAACAAGCAAAGAGTTCGCGTCGGCTCGACGAACAAAGGGAAGAATCAAAAAACGGAAAACATCCTTATGACCATTACGGTTGAGGGCGTTCTTGATGACAAACCTTGGACTTTCGGCTTGGAATTCGATTACGCGAATTCGGAGACTTTTTATTGCAGGCCGACAGCGAATGAGGACAATATTCTCAGGATGAGTTCTGACGAGAACCGCGAAATGCTGGACGGCATCAGGATGGCGTTCTTGCCGCCGATGTCCGGTTTGGCATCCGTCGAACGCAAGCTGGAGCAAGGCAGCGTGGATGTTTTGATCGGTGAGGGACAAACAGCGCAGATTTTGCGGAATTTGTGTTTGCAGCTTTTTCAACGTCCACCGGACACGATTCAACTATGGGACAAATTGGATCAAGGCATTCAAACGTTGTTTGGAATCAAGCTCTTTCCACCTGAATACGATTCAGCTCGCGGAGAGATTTCCATGTACTACCAGGATCAAGGCGAAACCGGCGGTACAAACAAATTGGAATTGGCATCGGCGGGCCGAGGTTTGCAGCAGACGCTTTTGATCCTGACTTTTTTATATCTCCATCCCGGGGCGATTATCCTCCTTGACGAACCGGATGCCCACCTGGAAATTTTACGGCAAAAACAAATCTACGAGGAAATCAAGGCGGTCGCACACGACCGGGGCGGTCAGGTCGTTATCGCGACGCATTCGGAGGTGTTGCTCAATGAATCGGCGGAAAAAGACACGGTCATTGCCTTCCTGGGCGTGCCTCATCGACTGAACGATAAGGGGCAACTCATCAAATCGCTTTCAGAGTATGGTTGGGATCAATACCTGCTCGCCAAGCAAAAGGGCTGGGTGCTTTACTTGGAAGGTTCCACGGATTTGGATATATTGCGTGCGTTTGCTCGTCTGCTGGACCATCCGGTCGAAAACATGCTGGCCAACGTCTTTTTTCACCCGCTGGGAAATAACGTGCCGGCGGCGGCGAAAAAGCATTTTTACGCTTTGCGCGAAGCAAAAGCGGATTTGCTTGGATACGCCTTGTATGATCGCATACCGGAGGAAAGAATAAAATCACCCGACGGCCTGCAAGAACATTCGCTGAAACGCAGGGAAATCGAGAACTATTTTTGCACGGAGGAAGTTCTGGTCCGTTGGGCTCGGGGGAAAATTGATACGCGGGATGCCGAATCCTTGTTCGCGTCCGCCGCCCGTGAAGAGCAGGGCTTCCGGGAGCGGCAAATGCGGGAGGCCGTCGCCAAAGTCGAGCAATCAATGAAGACGTTGAAAAAAGCCGACTCCTTGTGGTCGTCCAACCTGAAGGCGAGCGACGACGTGTTCAGGCCGGTCATCGAGAATTATTATGAGATGATCGGAAGAAACAACCCGGTGGCGCAGAAATCCCGGTTTGTCGAATTGATTGAATTTATGCACGCCGACGAAGTCGATGCGGAAATCGTTTCCGTTCTGGATGCCATTCATGAGACGGCAATTCAAGCATCCGCAGCCATAAACCGCGGCGAGTCGGCGGATTCTTATACCGAAGGCGGTTGAGTTTTCCGTTTGACCGCCTGTTTACTCTCCGGGCAGTGTGGTTTCCGGCGGGCAGGCTCCCGAATCGTCGGCTTCGGGAAATTTCAACGGTGTTCAGTCTTGAGGTTCTCGTTATGGATCGATCCTGCCGGCCGCCGTCTTATCAGCCGCCGTCCTATCAGCCGTTGGCGCTTTGCCTGCTGAGCGTGCTGATCGGCATCATGATCGATCGTTTCCTGCCTTTCGCGTGGTTTTTCTGGTTCGCGATTGTCCTGTCCGGATTGTCGGCCGCGTATCTTTTCCGGAAACATCAGCGTGTCGCAACCTGTTGCATCCTTTTGGCCGTCGGGTCTTTTTTCGGTTTGCGGCATCATCTCCATTTCTACCGTTTCCAGGCGAACGATCCCGGGTTTTACGCGAATACCGAAGGGAAACCCTGTTGCATCGAGGGGACCGTCCTGGAAATGCCGCGGCTGCTCGTCGTCCCGTCGCCCGACCCGAGCCGGGCTTTCATGCCGCAGGAATCGACCCTTTTCACGCTGCACGCCGACCGGCTCCGCGATACCGAAGCCGACGGGACCGTTCATTGGCACCCGGTCGACGGCCGTGTCTCGGTCCGGGTTGCGGGGAATCGTTCCGAACTCGGGAGCGGCGAGCGGGTCCGTCTTTTCGGGGAACTGTCGAAGCCACATCCGCCGCAGAATCCCGGAGACGCCGATCGGCGGATCATGCTTCGAAACCGGCGCATCCTCGCGGAATTGCGTTCGAATTTTCCCGGTTCGGTTCACGTCCTTTCCGGCGATTCTTCCCAATTTCGAACGCACGACACACAGCACGGCACACTGCACGGCGCACAACATGAAAAGATCGGCAAAATTTTTCGAAGTTCAGCCGTTTCCGCGTCGCTCGAAGCGTTACGTCGCCGGGTACGACGCACGATCCAGGCGAATATGAGCGGCGATACCGCTCCGATTGCGACAGCGATGGTGCTCGGCATCCGTGAAGAGATCGACGAGGGCACCAACCGGATCCTGCGCGAAACGGGAACGATCCATATTCTCGCGATCAGCGGCCTGCACATCGGTTTGCTCGCGGCCGTCGTCGGCGGAATGCTCACGCTTTTCGGGATGCCGCGCCGCCTGACCGCAGTGCTACTGATTCTCGCGGTACTCGGCTACCTTTTCATGACCGACGTCCGGCCTCCGGCGATCCGGGCAACCGTGCTTGTCGTCGTCGCCTGTGTCGCCCTGTATTTCGATCGGCGGATCATCTCGGTCAACTCGCTCGCGTTCACCGCCCTGGTCGTCCTTGCCGTCAACCCGACCGAGATGTTTCAGCTCGGCGCCCAGCTTTCGTTCCTCGGGACCGGCGTTTTTCTCTGGCTCCCGCAACGGAGGGAGCCGCCCGGACCGGATGACAAACCGGAAACAACGGATGGAAACAAGGCGGACGCCACACCGAACGAGCGGCGGCGCACGCGTGCGGCGATGAGCCCCGTCCGCCTTTCCTTGCGTCGTTTTCGTGACGGAATCGTGCGACTCTTCCTCGGAAGCCTGTGCATCTGGTTGACGCTGATGCCGCTGATACTCGGCCGGATACACCTTTTCACGCCCGTCGCGATCCTGGTCAATCCCCTGCTTTGGCTGCCGCTCACCGCTTCCCTGATGGGCGCGTTTTCCGTCGTCGCGGCCGGGTTCTTCGACACGATCACGGGCACGATCATGGACATGATCGCGTTTACGGGACCTGTTTCGGGGCCGGTTACGGTTTTACATGTCGCCCCGTTTTTCGGTTGGATCGCGGACACCGCGGTGCGGTCCCTGCTCGGCCTGATCGCCCTGTTCCATAAAATGCCGTTCGGATATTACTGGTTACCGGGACCGCCGCTCTGGTGGACGATCATTTTTTACGTTCCCCTTGTTTTTTGGACGCTTGTTCCGTCGATGCGGCCCCGGGGACGCATTCTCCTCGTCTCGGCGGTCGCCTGGGTATCGGTCGGTTTTCTCCACGGATATCTTCGCGATCGGGAAATCGCGGGGAATGAACGCCTGGGCATCCACGTGTGCAGCGTCGGTCACGGCCTTGCGGTGTTGATCCTCGCCCCGGACGGAACGACGACGATTTACGACGCCGGTTCGCTTTCCTCGCCCTGGTCGAGCGCGAACATTCTTTCGAGACAGCTTTGGCACGCCGGGAAAACGCGAATCGATTGGGTCGTTCTTTCCCATCCGGACAACGACCATTTCAACGCCGTCGTCCTGTTGGCGGAACGTTTTCGAATCGGCGAGGTCGTCGTACCGCCGGGAATGTTCGAAAAACGGAACGATTCGCTCCACCTGTTGCAGGACACCTTGGAGAAAAAGAACATCCCGGTCCGTGTCGGCCGCAAAGGGGACCGTTTCGACATGCCGGACGATTCGGGAAGTTCCCGTCCTTCAAGTTATTCCGTACGCATATTACACCCGGACGGCTCCGCTGCCGTCGACGTGGACAAGAACGCGAATGCCGCGAGTTTGGTGTTGCTGATCGAGCATCTCGGATACCGTGTCCTGTTGTCGGGGGATCTCGATACGCCGCGCCGCCCGACATTCCTGCAAGAACCGCCGATCGACATCGACCTGCTTTTCCTGCCGCACCACGGCGGCAAATCGGATTCCGCAGCCCCCCTGCTCGCCTGGTCGACGCCGGAACACCTCCTCATCAGCGGCGGTCGTTTTTGGCGCAACCCGCAATCGATCGACGATTATCTTCGAAAAGGGTATCGCGTCCATGAAACGTGCGATCACGGGATGATCTCGATCCGGATCGATCACGGCGGAATGAACGTGGAGCGGTTTTCCGAGCGGATGTCCGAATGAATCGCTTGATCGACAACGGATCGACGACAACGGATCGACGACTTCGCGCCGCACGGCTGCGGCAATCACGGCTAAACTTTTTTTCACAAGGCTTGTCCGGGAGCGGGATTTCTGCGATAATGGGTGTCGCGCACCGGGGCCGGTCGCGTTTCGGGGTCGGTTGTGTTTCGGGTTCGGTAGCGTTTTCCGTTCGCTCCGCCCGTTCACCCAAGGTGGGTGCTTCGAAATACGGCTGTACTGGAAACGCGATGCAATTGGTTGTTTGGTGAAGACCGCTTGTTGCAATCGCTCGCTGCAACGTCTTTACAGATATCAGGTCGCACGGATCGTTCGAGCGACGGGCGATTGCTTGCGGGAACAGTTTCAGGCCGTGGTTTCAGGCCGTTTACGGTATAACATCCGGCCGTCCGCCACGGATGCGGCTTCGGGAAATCCGATGGTTTTCCGCGCACCAGATTCGGTTCCGGAATGAAACGGAGCATGTCCATCGTTCAACACACCTCGGGGATAGGCGAAGATGAAAACAAAACCGCGCGTTTTTCTTTCCGGTTTCGCGGATGAAGGTACGAGTAACAAAACGATCGTCGAACAGTTCGCCGTTTTCGCGGCGCTCGGGCTTCAGTATTACAGCATTCGCTTCGTCAACCTCGGCGACGGGGTCAAGAACGTGATGAAGCTGACCAAGACCGACATCCAGCGGGTCCGTCAATTTCAGGACGATTACGGCCTGAATGTTTCCTCGATCGGCTCCCCCATCGGTAAAATCAAGCTGGTCGATACCGACGACGGCACGACGAACCCGTATGTCCCGTTTGAAAAATACCTGGAGCACGACGTCCGCCCGGCCTGTGAATTGGCGCACGCTTTCGAAACGAAACTGATCCGCGGTTTTTCCTTTTATCACCCTCAAAACGAGGACCCTTCGAACTACGTTTCGCTCGCGGTGGACCGGCTCGGCCAGATCGCCGAAACATGCCACCGGAGCGATTTGACGTTCGGACTTGAGGTCGAGGCGAACCTGGTCGGCCAAAACGGGCATCTCCTCGCCGACATTTACCGGCAGGTCAACCACCCGGCGATGGTGCTGATTTTCGACGGCGGCAATCTCGTCATGCAGGGATACGATTCGCGGGACATTTACGAACAATATGAAGCGATGAAGCCCGGGCTCGGCTGGTTGCACATCAAGGATTACGCCGAAACCCGCCGCGCGGAAAAGGGAGGCCGGGTCGAAGAGAACAAGGTGGCCCATTTCGTTCCGTCCGACCGGGGGGCGAGCGACCATGCGCGGATTTTCCGCGATTTGGGGACCTACCTGCCCGCGCTGGAAGAAAAACTCAAGTCGCGCGGCATTCCCGGTGTTTTCCTCGATCTCGAACCGCACCTCAAGGGAGGCGGCCAGTTCGGCGGTTTCAGCGGTCCCGACGGCATGGGGGTCGCCCTTCGCGCTTTATGCAAAACACTTGATTTTACCGATATTGGCTACCACCTGCGCGATTTTGACGATGTGAAAGCCTCGCGGGGATTTTAGACCGCCAACGGGCCGACAGTGCTCAGAACAGACGCCCGATACAATCACCCGAAACGCAGTATAGGAAAGCCGGGCACAAAGCGTAGCGAAGTGGCCGGGAAACTCACCAAAACATCCTTATCTCTCCACGACACATGAAAAGCACCTTTTTTCTCGCCGTACTCGGATTGAGCCTGATATCGCCGAACGCTTTTGCCGCCGATTGGCCGGTTTTTCACGGGCCCGCGGGAGACAACAAATCGACCGAAACGGGACTGTTACAAGATTGGCCCGACGAAGGTCCCCAAATGCTGTGGAAGGCGGAAGGACTCGGAAAAACGGACAAACCGTCCAGTTTCGCCGGGGTCGTCGTCCAAGCCGGCCGGGTTTATACCATGGGTAACGTCGACAAGGAAGGAGACGCGAAAACGGCGACGGTCACCCTTTATTGCCTGGACGAATCGACCGGGAAAGAGCTTTGGGCCGTCCCGGTCGGGGAAGGTTGGAAACGGCATTTCGAAGGTGACCGCAGCACGCCGACGCTCGACGGCGAGCGTGTCTATGCGTTCGCCTCGCTCGGTCAGTTGGGGTGTTTCAGCACGCAAGACGGCAAGGAAATTTGGACGCGCAATCTCGCGAACGATTATGAAGCGGCATTGCCCACCTGGGGTTACGCCCAATCGGTCGTGGTCGCCGGCGACCTGTTGATCGTCGGTCCCGGCGGCAAGAAAGCCTCGGTCGTCGCCCTTGATAAGACGAGCGGCAAAACCGTCTGGGAAACGCCGCCGATGACGTTCGAGACGGTCAAGGAAGGGGAAGAACCCGTGCAGGAAACCGAAATTGCCGGATACGCGACGCCGTATCTTTTCGAGCACGGCGGACGACGGATCGTCGCGCTGATGGACCAAAAGGCCCTGTTGCTCGTCGACCTCAAGGACGGCGCCCTGCTTGCCCGGTACGTGCATGAAACGAAGCACGATATCAATGCGACCATGCCGTATTACGAGGACGGCACCCTGCTGATCACGTCCGGTTACGGGACGACGGGCATGGAATTGCTGACAATCAAAGCGGCCGGAGACGGGATCGAACTCGAACGGATTTGGCAGCAGAAGCGGTTCGACAACCAACACGGCGGAATCATCGTGCTCGACGGGTACGTTTACGGTTCCGCGCACCAGTACAAGGGCGGGGCCTGGCTTTGCCTGAAACGGGAAGACGGCGAACTCGTCTGGGACGATAAGACGATCCCGCAGGGTTCCTGTTTTTACGCGGACGGCCGCATGTACTGCATGGATGAAAAGGAGGGCAACGTCGTCCTGTTGAATCCGAGTCCTGAAAAGTTCGACATGACCGGTCGTTTCCAGTTACCCCAGGAGGGACAGGGGGCGTATTGGGCGCACCCGGTCGTCTGCAACAAAAAGCTGTACCTGCGACATGATACGTTCCTGTATTGCTACGACGTTGCGAAATAGGGCCAAAACCGCGATTCGCTTTTTTGTCTCCATCGTTTTTTCCCCGGTCGCATTTTTCCTTGCCTTTTGTTTTTCTACCGTTTTTCCGGCTGATTCCGGGATTTTCGGTTCGGAAATACGGACGTTGGAAGGAACGTACTTGAGGCTGCGGACCGATCTGCCTTCCTCGACGGAGGTCGACGGGTTGCCCGCCGTGTTCGATGCCGCCGTTCCGCTTTGGTGTCGTTTTCTCGGTATCAATCCCAACCGTTGCGACGGCTGGAAAATGGACGGTTGCCTGATCGGCGATTTCGAGCGGTTTGAACGTGCCGGGTTGGTCCGGGAGGTTCCTGATTTACGAACCGGATTTCAATTAAACCGGAAACTCTGGGTGCTCGAACAGGCGAGCGCGTATTATCGACGGCATTTGCTCCTGCACGAAGGCGTTCACGGGTTGATGGCGCACGTCTTTCACGGGCTCGGGCCGCCTTGGTATGCCGAAGGCTGTGCCGAACTGCTCGCGACGCATACCCTGAGGGACGGCAAACTTGAGATCGGTGTGATTCCGGGTCACCGGGACGAGGTGCCGATGTGGGGCCGGATCAAACTGATTCGCGACGATATCGCCGCCGGGAAGGGTCGTAGCCTGCGCGATGTTCTTGGATTGCAACCGGGCGAATACGACGCCCCGAACGCGTATGCGTGGAGTTGGGCGCTCTGCGTTTTCCTGGAAGGGCAGCCGGAATTCACGGGCATCCTGGGCGGCATGACAAATGTCCTTCCGCCGGGGAGAACGACGTCGGAATGTGCCGAAACGTTTAACGAACGGTTTTACGACCGGATCGGGAGGGACGTTCGTTCGCAATGGGAGGCCGCGTGGATCGATTTCGCCGGTCGGCTCGATTACGGATACGACAGGGAACGTGCTCGCATCGACGATCTTTCGCCCGGAGCAACCCGATGGAATGGCCGGAATCATCAATGGCGAGTCCGCCCGGACCGCGGTTGGCAGAATTCGGGGCTCCGAATACAACAAGGAGACGCCGTTCGCATCGCGGCGGCCGGACGATTCCGGTTGGCAACCGGCCGGCAACCTGGTGGTCGGAACCGAACGGCATCACGATCCGTTATGATCGAGGTCGGCCGATCGGGGAGTTACAGATGACGATCCTGCCGGGTCCGGAAACATCGAATGCAAACACGGCCGGGGACGATTATTCGCGATGCCCGTTCCTGAATCCGGTTTCGATCGGAACACATTGCGAGTACACGGCCCCGGTCGGCGGAACGCTGTTCTTTCGAATCAACGATTCGCCCGCCGATCTGGCCGATAACGACGGCGATGTCACGGTGTCGCTGGAGAAGGCATCCGGGAATACAATTCCCGGCTCGTGAAGAATTGCTCCGATTCCCGGCTCGTGAAGATTACCCTCTTCACTTGTTGTCCGTTTTCAAAGGCGGCGGGATATCGAAGGCGTCGCGGTAGTGATCGATTCGCGGCGCTGCTTTTTCGGGCCAGGTAATCGCGACCACGTCGAACCGCATCGGGCATTCCGGCCGATTTCGGCGGTTCATGTACGCCATCGCCAATCGATGAAGCGATCGCCGTTTTTTCATGCCGACCGCCTCGACCGCCCCCCCGTCCGCGTCGCTTTTTCGTGTTTTCACCTCGATGAAAACAAGGCATTCCCCGTCTTCGGCGACGAGATCGAGTTCACCGAACGGATCGAGACGGAGATTTTGTTCGAGAATACGATATCCTTTCCGTTCAAGAAACGCGATCGCGGCTTTTTCGCCCTTGCGTCCCAGCCGGTCCTTGGGGCGGATGGAACGGAAACGCATCTTTCCGGAAGACGTCCGGGAAGATCGCGGTTCCCCGTCGTTTTCCGGTTCCGGCGATAAAACGGCTTCCGCGAAAATCGCGGAGACGGCGGCAACGATTCGCGCGGTGATTGTGCGCATCGATTTTACTGCGTTTTTCAAGTCGATTTTTGAAACGTTCGAAGGCTGGCCCCGTGTTCCTTGCTACCGGCCTGCTACCCGCTGAAATGAAACAGTAAAACATCCCCTTCCTGGATCACGTAATCCTTCGGTTCACGCCGGACGAGATTTTCCGCTTTCACGGCCCGTTCGCCGCCGAGCCGGACGAGATCGTCGCATTTCGTCACCTCGGCACGAATAAAGCCTTTGGCCATATCCGTATGGATTTCCCCGGCGGCATCGAGCGCCGTTCCCCCTTTGCGAACCAGCCAGGTGCGCACCTCTTTTTCACCGGCGGTCAGGAACAGCATTTGGCCCGATACGTCCATGATACGGCGCAGCACGGCATCGCGGTCCGATGCGACAAGTTCCATTTCGCACAAGAACGCAACCCGCTCTTCCGGGGTCATTTTCGCCAGATCCTGCTCCAGGCGGCAGGAAACCGCGAGCACCGGCACCGTATCCGACGGCACCGTATCCGACGACACCGTATCCGGCGACACGGCGTCCGTCCCGGCGGCCGGGGATTGTTTTTTGACGCATTCCGAAACGGCGGCGGCGATTCGTGCCGGATCGGCTTCGTCGTCCGGCGTATTGACGAGCACCATCCACGGTTTCCGGTTCATGAGCCGAAACCCCCGGCAGATGCGCTGTTGCTCTTCGCGAAAGGCGATATCGCGGAGCGGCATGTTCGATTCGAGGGCCTGTTGGATCGTTTCGAGCACGTCGATTTCGAATTCGTAAATCTCATGCTGTTGTTTCGGAACGGGCCGTTTATTTTGCTCCCTGACTTTTTCCAGCCGGTTCGAAACGATTTCCAAATCGGCGAGGACGAGGTCGTCGCGAAAGGCTTTGACCTCTTTGGCCGGATCGGCTCCGTCAAAGGCGGCGGCGACCACGACCAGCGCGTCGGCTTCCCGGAGTTGGGCCAACCGGGCC
>QMCD01000630.1_pt1 | contig 29268 bp, 37 predicted proteins | sample 1821841 | NCBI WGS metagenome assembly QMCD01 (sample SAMN01991225, study PRJNA193472) | Termite gut metagenome, whole genome shotgun sequencing project. | isolation source: worker | host: Macrotermes natalensis | reverse complement strand
ATCCCTGCTTCGCTGTTGTCCAGGAAATTACAGCGTTCTATTCCCCTGTTCCATCCGGCGTATAAGAAGATACCGTTCTTAAAGCATTTTATATCCACCTGATGACAATAGAAACGCTCCGCGGCTTTATATACTGTCTTTTTAGTATCGGCATTATAGAAAGGATAGTGCAGAATTATTGCGTTGCACGGGCTTGGATTAGCTTTAGTCCCCCCTATTATAGTAAAGTTAATAAAGGAGCAGTTATCAGGCTTTACAATAAAGCAGGCGTTGCTTTCCTCGTACCACTCGGGGTCATACGGACTCTCTTCGTGATATTCTCCCTGAAACATCACAATACACTCGTCATGGTTTCCGCCTGTTATGGTAAGAGGTTCGTTGATAAACAGCCTGTCGGTAATTAAGTATGTCCCCTCGTTCAGGAACAGCATTCGCCTTTGCGATGCCGCCCCGTTGATTGCCGCCTGAAAAGCGGCTGTGTCATCGGTTATGCCGTCACCTATAGCGCCAAAGTCTTTTACCGACACATACGGACTGTTTTCGAGGGAAACAACAGGCATTTGTGCGGGGATAAGCTTTCCGTCCTGTCCGAGGGTTGCGCTACCTCCCGGTTTACCGAGGGTGTTTTTATCCACCTTATCACTTAAAGCTTTCTGAACAGCCGCTGACACCGGTTTATCCTTGTCGCCTGTGTTATCGACATTGTTCAGACCTACATCACTTTTTGTCATGTTATCAAGGCGTTCCTCAACTGTTTTACCGTTTTTATCTACAATTGATTCAGCTGGAAGAAACACCTCTTCAAAATCGCTGTTCAGGATTTTGCCTATTTTATCAGGTTTTTTTGTGCCCATACCGTTCTCCCTTCTCTTATTTTTCAAACATGGCTTCGTTAATGCCGTCGCTGTCGGAAATATATCCCTTGATTACAGCGCCTGTTATTCCGTCACGCAGGTATGCATATCGGGGAACATCCGGCAGATACGGCAATACAGATGCCGTAATGTTTCCGGCAATACCCTGATTTGTATATGCATACGCTTCAAAGCTTCCGGGGTTTGGCATTGGCAATTCCGTTGTCATTATGCTTATTGGCTGTACTGAGACCGCATATATTGAAACGGGCATTTCGGGGGCTTGCGTTGTTGCGTTGATGTGGAGCGCGACACCAGCGGCTTTTACTTTCGGGGCTAAAAACAACACGCTGACATTATCTTCGGGCGATAACGTCGGCGTGTTAAAGATTATTGTTGCCGGGTGTTCAGGGTTTTCCGAATAATACAGCGGTTTATCCCAGAACATTTTTAATGCTTTGTATACGTCCCTGTGGGTGCAGCTGCTCGTGTTGACATGGATTTTCCAGGCAAGGTACAGCCTGTAGGTTTTATCGTCCATAGGAACGTTTAATCCCGCAAGGTTTGATATTACAAGTGCTTCCTGCCTTGACATAACGACAATGTCACCAATACCGTCAAGCTGAATACCCTCTGCTGTCTGTAAGTGACGGAGCGTATTAAGGGCAAGGAAGAATTCATACAATTCCGACAGTTGCCGGGATAAAGCAGTCATAAGGATTTCTATATTCGGCTTCCCTTTGAACTGCTGAATCATATCGTTCCTTAGTTTTTGTAAATAATCCAGTTCGTCATCCACTAAGCGTCACCTCCGTTCAGGTATGAAAAAAGCCCCGGATTAACGGGGCTGACTGTCAGCGCGGTTATTTATTAAATGAGATTTTTTATATTAAAGCCCTTTGCGTTCTGAGCTTCTTTTTTCATAAGTTCATCGGTTGCCAGGAATTTAAGTCCTTCAAGCGTTAATTTTGGACGCGTTACAAATAAATCAACACGCCAGTCAACCGCTTCGCGTAATTCGACGCCTTTAATATATTTTGCGTCAATCAACATTTCAACGGCATTAAGAAACTCGTTTTTTGTAACACTGAAATGCTTATCGCAAAACGCCCCAACATCGAACTCGTCCTTATCAGCTGACAGTTCAATGAACCGGAGTATCTGATAAATCAAATGTGAACTTATCCACTTTCGCCGCCTCCTTACTCCTGAATATGCAGATATGACTTCAACGCATCCTGCAAAATACCGGAAAAGTTTATATTTGCCCGTTCTGCCCGTTCGTTCAGCCACATAGGAATGGTGAGTGTTTTCTTAACGGACTTGTTTTCATAAAACCTGCGGTAGTATTCCGTATCGCAGCCCACAAGAGAAACAACGCTGTCGTCGTTTGTTGCTATGCTCTTTATATTTGAGGGTTCAGGGATTTCCTTTCCGTCCTTTTCCATATCGTAAAGCATTAAACAAAGAACATCCTCAGCCATAACAAGCGCGTCCGCCATATCGTCGCCGCTGGTATAGCAGCTTTCAATATCAGGGAATAAAACAGAATAGCCACCGCCGCTTTCGCTTGTAAATATTGCCGGATATACGTACTTAGCCATAATACTAACTCCTTTCAATGAGGGATACAGGGACTTAGTTAATCCCAGCATCCTTTTTGATTGATTTTAAAGTGCCGTCCCGAACTTCCTGCGTGTTGTGCCGCCCTACCGGGAACTGCTTTCCGGTTGCGCGGTTTTCCCATATTTCGTGACGGCTGCCCTGGTGATGGAGGTAACACCCGTTTTTCTTTAAAAGCTTTTTTAATTCTCCGTATGTCATTCCTTCACCTCCTGCATATATTATAACACGTATTCTATACGTATGTCAAGGGTTTTGTAAAAAATATTTTATATTCATTTTACGGCGCTACTCCCCAAGAATGACTGTTATCCGTGCTTCGTCCGTCACCGCTCTTTGCCGGGGTGTTATTGGCACCAGCCCCGTAACATATTCCGAAGGCTGTTCGTTTTTGTCTGCCGAGAAAAACGTCTTTGTCTCTATGTAAGCTATACCCGGAATGCCTCCGTATATTTTTGCTTCTATAAGGCGCTGCGGTATTATGGGTTTACCCGGTTCAATGCTTTCCATTTCATTTAGAATAATACTCGTTATTGCTTCAACATAATTCGGGGGAAGCGGTTCCGCTTTGCTCATCGTAATTTCAACGCTGAACCATACATAAACATACTCCGGGCGATTAAACCTGATTGTGACAGGTTCACCCTCGTCGCCGGGAACAATCACCTCTGTATTTCCGAATGTCTGAATACCGTCTGTTTTCTTGTCCCAGATTTGCAAAGCGATTTCATAATCACTGCCGCCGTCGATAACCACCTCAACACTGTGTGCCCACCGACCGTCTTCGTCAATAATATTTGTATCGTTTTGGTATACGGCAACAGCATTGATTCCTTGAACGTTCAGTAGCAATGCGCTTTTTATGCTTTCAAGCATTCTGTTTGAACGGTGGTATATTTTATCAATATACGACCTTCGCAGTTCAACATCTGTTTGCAAAAGCCTTCCGGCAATATACGGGACCAGATTTATCACGCTTAGAAGTCCGGGAACAGCCGTGGCGATTTGGGTAATGGTTTCGTTAGGTAGGACAATTTCACCGTTCTCCAAGCTTGCAAAATTGACAATTCCTGTGACGCTTTGGGTTGTAAGATTTCCGCTGAGTACAAGCTGATTGGAGGTCTGAACATCAGCCGCTGTTATACTTACGCACCCGTCTTCTTGCTTTATATGAAATTTATCGTCCGTTACCGCCCTTTCAAGCCCGGTAAGGATTTCATTCTCCCCGTCGGTCGCTTCGCTCGTATATGAATAAACCGTTCCGTTTAAAGCAACGGAATATATAGCCGAAGACTGTAATGCCGCTATTCGTATTTTCACCCTGTTGAACGAGCTTCTTGTAACCGTGGTATTATTGGAGCACACTAACTGTACGGCAGGGTTAGTATTGGAACGTATTATCATACCTTCCGGTATTACTGTGCCGTCAACACACTCGCAATGAATGGGATAAAAAGTCGGTCGTGCTTCCTCCCTTGTAATTCCCCCGTATTGAATGGCATTGTCTAAATTAATATCCTCTGCACTGTACGGGTACATAGAATGATAAATCTTCTCGCCAACTTCCCAAAGCTCAGAAATCTTATCGGCAAAATTAGTGAGAAGCACATTTAAGAATGATTTGGGGTTAAACCGAGTGTTGTACCCAAAGCCGTCTGATAAGTCGGTATGCAGTTCTTCGGTTATTTCATCAAGCCTTTTTATAACAATCCCCTTCGGCGTTACTCCGTAATCAGACATTTATAATAACCTCCTCCCTGTACACCTCTTCATTAACATAAGCGTCAAAAGAAACTGCTGCTTCCCTTGTCTGAGCATTGTAATCAATCCGTATGTTGCTGACTTCTGTAACTTCATCAACGCTCAGAACCTCGCTTCGTATTATCCGGCGTATTTTTGGTATGTTAGGATTTTTAACAAGTATTTCTTCCCAATAGGGAATACCGTACTGTGGTGCAAATCTCCACTCGCCGAAAAACCATTGTAGCCGGATTTTTATAGCCTGGCTTACACTGTCGGTAATTTCAATACTGCCATTGCCATTAATATATAAATCTCCGTCAGGAGTTAATAAAATATCTTTCATATTGAAATTTCCTCCTGAAAAAATATAGAAGAAAAAATTGCAGAACAATATATTCTTTTCTATTCTTTTCTATTCTATTATATTCTATTCTATTAGGAGTGAACGTTCAATGATTAATCACTGAGCATTCATTGATTAATCACTGAACATTCGTTGAATACTCAGTGAGAACTCGCTGAATACTCAATGATTAATCAGCGAGAGCTGTCAAAGCCTTATAAATAAAGGGATTGAGCTTGTTTCATAGATAATTAATCACCCGCAAAAACATTCGGACTTCCGGTCGCTTCCGGGTTAGGAGCGTGGTATGGCGGTACCGGTTCACCTACAGCACCAATATCACCTACTCTGGCAACCGGCTTTCCGTTGACGAATACCGAACTGCTTCCCCCTGCTTGAATTCCTCCGTGTGATTCGCCGTCTCCGGCTCTGTGTACAGGATAACCGTTGACACTTCCTTCAGTATCAACGCTTCCGCATTCGTGTACATCAATTCCTGCTCTGCATATTGCCGGCATAATTCATTCCTCCGTTATTTTTTAGTTATGGTCGATACGTGCCGCTTTTTCTTTTATGTTGCCGCCTGCAATGGTGGTTATATTTCCGGCGGCGGTTATATCAATGTTTCCTTTTGATTTTATGACAAGGTTATTTACAACCATAGTCGTAGAACTTGGAGTCATTGTAATTGACTGCCCGGCGGTGTCACTTATATAGGTTTCACCTTTTTTCAGCCTGAGACGTTCCCCGTCTTTTTCGACAATCAGCGAATCATCATCACAGGCTTCCTTCATTAATATGTTAGGCTTGACAAATAGCCCGACAATTGCCATAGCATTCTGTAAGTCAAATTTCAATTCGGTATCGGATGATGCGTTGGTACGCCAAACGTCCAAAGCCTGTTCTGAGAATAAGAGTATGCAGTCATCATTGGGTCTTATCGGATAAACAACCGTTGCAGTCTGTCCGCAGCCCTGCATGATATATACCGGCACTTCCGAAATCTGAGGGAAATCCATAATTTTCCCGTTAGGTTTTCTGAATTTCGCATAAGGCAGAACAACCGCTTCGCATTTATCCGGGTCAAATGAAATAATCCTTCCGGGCAGCACGGTATGAATATCGCGTATAGTATCGTTCATAAGCGACTTCATTTCCTGAGTAAATTTCTGCATCATTATTATTTACCGCCCCTGCCCCTCTGAATTCAACCGTATACATCGTTTTTGCCGCCTTATGTTCTTTAACAGTATAATTTTATGTTAATAATGAAAGTGCCTGAAAAGCCGCATAGTTTCGTTTTAAAGCTATGCTTCTATAATCTTGGCTGTACAAAGCCAGTCGCCCTCTAAATTATCACCGTCCATTTCAATGGAATGGATTCTGAAATAATTCTTAACTTCCCGGCTTTCAAACCGAATGTAATCGCCTATTCCGACAGCGCCGTTCATAAGGTACTCAATTTCATAACCGGGACGCTCCGCATCACCGCTGCCTACCGTATCTGGTGTTGTTCCCTGGGAGCTTATCGTTATTTTCTTCGGTACTCCGACAAGCCCGGTTTCAGGAGATAATAAAAACCCCTCTCGGTTCATAGTGTCATATCTGTTCCTTATTTGGAGTATTCCGTTTTGTATCTGCCATTGCAGACCGCTTGACGAACAGGCTTTGTCCAGTGCAGTACGCCCCGAACCGACATATGAAAAGCCATTGGGAAAATTATATTGATTGGCGTTATACGAATAAGTGACAGGTACGCCCATTTCTCCGGCAATTTTATCTATGACCGTTTTTGAATTTGTCTTTCCCGAATAAGTGAACGAAGTGAATGTATCCCTTAGCTCAACACGCCCGTCAACCGCTTCAATTCTTGTTTCCCTGTCCGCTCCGTCAAGCTCCGTGGAAATAAAAGCCACCGTACCGATGAAAATAAGGGGTATATTATCGCCATACCCCGCTTTTAGCATTACAACACAATCTTTTTCATTAAGAACCGCTAAATGCTGCGGATTAAGATTCCAGATTGATATTTTTGCTTCATTCGGTGTTTCGGTATCGGCTTTCTGTACATTGAAGCTGATATGCATTGCAACAGGATTATCCTTTGAAGTTTCACCGATTTCAAAGCCCGTACCTCCGGTTCCTGCGGAAAACCGGTATTGTCTGTCCCAATTTTCAAACATTGTCATCAACCCCGCTTGCTGATATATAAGCAAATACAGCCTTACCGTTGATAAAGTCATTACGTCCTACATAGTGTAAATCTGTGTATACCCCGAAAGTACCAAACGGCATCTTGTTATACATCATGACCTGAACAGTTAGTGGGAAATTCGGGACAATCCTTATAAATTCCGCAATAGGATTTTTCTGCATATCATATAACCCAAAGCTCCAGCGCTGTGCATAATTATTCCATGTAAAGCGTATCTGATATTGAACCCCTTCAAGTACAACCTTTGAAAAACTGTCATTTAAATTCGGAACGGATATTTCTAATTTCATAATAACCTCAAAATAACCCAGCAGATTTGGCAAGACCATAAGCAATTGAACTTTTACTTCCATCCCCGCCGCTGTTACTTTCGCTTCCACTTGATACAGGAGGTGTCTGACTGATTTTTGTGTTAGCTGTTCCAGCGTTTACCCCTGTTTTTCCGCTGTTGCCTATAGTTGCGGGAATAGTAACGGTTTTGCTTTCTGTTGTCCTGATTTCCTGAAAGTCTATTGTGATTTCCCTTGATGTTCCTGTTTCTATGGTTTTGGGTATTGATATACCCGTTATCCCCATATTGACATAATCACGTTCCGATGTAGAAACAGTAACAGGCTTATGTTCAAAGTATAAATCCTCCAGTTGTTTCAATATATCCTGAACGTGTGATGGTCCGCCTTTGCTTTTCCATGTTACGGGGGTATTCGTAAGGAACAACGTCATGCTTAGTTCAATAGGTTTCAGGATTATAGTGTCGTTTACCTCAAAACCCTCCTCTGTAGGATATGCCGGAATATCGGCAGACAAAGTTTTAGTTTCATCAATAAGAGCGTCAAACTCTATACCGGCTATGCTTACCGGCTGTGTTGGTTTTGGCATAATCTTACCTCACATAAGTTAATCCCCTGGCTAATTCGTCAGTAACGTCATCAGATGCTTTATCCATAGCTTCTTTACTCTTTTTCTGTCCTGCTTTATCGCCTTTAAATTCGTTATTAATCTCAATATTCTGTACAATTGATTTGCTTTCGGTGAAGCTGCTTGTAGCAGCAACCGTTTCGGTACGCGGCACAGCTGATGTTTTAACCGCTCCGGCAATATTTTTAATAGTATCAAATATGTTTCCTGTCTCGGCATTTGTAAACACCTTACGTCCTTTAGCTCCTGTGATTAATTCGGGTCCTTGTTCTCCCGCGATGAATGTATCGTCGGAGAAACTCGTACCCCTTGCGTATCCTTTAGTTTTTTTGTCCTTTTTATCTTTCTTGTCACCGCTGAAAAAATCGCCTATGCCCTTTACCGCTTTACCTACAAAGCCCCCTATTCCCTCGACAACTGTACCTACTACTTCCGCTATTGGCTTTAGGACAGACAATACAGTTTCCAGTATAGGGGTTATTATATTGAGGAAATCAACAATTATAGGGAGTATATCAGCTGCCAGATTCGCAATAAGCTCAACTATAGGCATTATTACCGGTAATATAGCTTCAATTAATTCAAGGATAATTGGCAGAACACTCTCTACTAACAATGTGATTATAGGTAAAATTGCCGTTATGATTTCCAAGATAACAGGCAGTACTGTATCAGCGATTTGTAATATCAGAGGCAGAAGCATATCAATCAATTCAAGAATGACAGGCAGAACCGTTTCGATAATCTCAAAGAACACCGGCAGCAGACTTTCAATAAGTTCAAGTATAACCGGCAATACAGTTTCGGCTACTTCGGCAATGAACGGCAGCAGTTTTTCAATCAAAGCTACCGCTACGGGCAGAATACGTTCGATAATGTTTATCAGGAACGGCACTAATTTCTCAATGACGCTTATAATGACAGGGATTATCTTTTTACCGACATCAATCAGCAATGTTACAATCCTTTTTATAAAATCAATAAGTGGCGGGATGATTTTTTTCGCCAGTTCAAAAAGCAGCGGTAATAATTTTTTAAGTGCATCCAACAGGCTCTTACCGAATTTCTTCCCTAAGTCGAGAATAATTGTCAGCAGTTCCTTTCCCGCATCAAGTAGCCCCCGTATGGTTTCCCTAACCATTTCGCCATCTATGCCAAATTTCTTGAACAATTCCCCCATAAGAGAATTGTCACCATTCATAAAATTCACTAAGTCATCAATCAACAATGCAAGCAGAACGATAACTGCGACAATTGCCAGCATTTTTATGTTGATTCCCTTAATCCCTGCTCCGATATTCTTAATGAACAATAACACCTTATCCGCTTTTAAAACAATAAAAATAGCTCCCGCAGCTATTGTGAGGAGCTTCATCATATTTTCGACACCACCGATTTTATCAGCAAGCTTTAAAAACTTTTCTGTGAGTTTATTAAGGACAGCCATAACCTTCTCAAACGATTTTACCATGAATTTGGCAATAGACTGTGTTAAACCAAGTGAGCTGTTAAGACCATCAATGTAATATCCCCATTGATTACGGATATTAAGAAGAGCGTCCGATATGCTGTAATCAAGTTCTCCGAACCTCTCCTCAATTGCTCCTGCATTCGATTCGAACACCTGCTTCAGCGTTTCCGCCGAAACCTGCCCCTGATTTACCATTTCCTGCAAGACTTCGATTGATACGCCGAGTGATTCAGCAACCATATTAAGCGTGGACGGACTTTCTTGGAACATACGCATCATCATTCTTGAATCAACCGCACCCTTAGCGATTGATGTTGTCATTGTTTTAATAAGTGCGTGGCTTTCCTCTGCGCTTTTTCCGGTTGCCATAAAATTTTTATAAAGCAGTTCCGAGAAGTATGATGCTTCTTCAACGTTAGCGAAAACATCTTTATTCTGTGCAATCTTACTGACGGTATCAGCCATATCAGCGTAGCTTTGCCTTGTACCGTTAGCTGCTTTCATAATCGCCTGTTGAATGTCTTTTTGTTCCCCCATTCCACGAGTTGCATCCTTTATCTGGTCGTTAATCCCATTAAACTCTTCCGCAAGATTTTTAAGAGAAACAAGGGAAAATGCAATCCCGATAGCGCCGAGTAACTTTGTGGCGGTAGATTTTAACGATTTTATACTGTCATTTGCTTTCTTTTCAGAAGTTTTGTCAACTTCATATCCGAAACTTATAAAAATATCCCGTATCGTCATAACCCTCCGTCACCTCTTTACTTTGTTTTTCAATTCTTCCGCGTTTGCCGCCTCAATATCTGATTTCATCATATACAGAGCGTACAGTTTAAGAGCTTCATCAAGGGTGTAATACTCTTCAAGCTCTATTTTATTTGCCAACCCCGCTCCGATTAGGATATACATTCTCATTTCCAGTTCTGAAAACTGCGTTATATCTAGCTTTCCGTATCTTCCGAGCTCGGCTGACCCGCTTCCAGCTTTTCTTTCAGCTTTCCAAACAGGTCGCCGAGATTCCTGAAAAAACCGTTATAATTCGCCTTGATTACTTCAATCGCAAGAATAAACATATCCTGAAGCTCTCCGCAGAATAATTCATCTGCAAGGTCAAGCGTAAGGTGTTGTACTTCTTTTCCGTCAACCTCAACCGATATGTTCTTATAATTCACCAGCAGTTTTTTCAGTATTTCTTCAACCTTATAGCCGGTGATTAATCCGTTTAATCCCTTAGCAATTGAGGGAGCAAGTTTTTCAGCGTCAATATCAAGCAGACTTTTTACATCCATATCGGAAACATCAGGGGCAATGGAACCAATAATCGGTGAGAGAAAACCTGTTACCTCACCGAACACATTTGCAGCGACGAAAGCGCCGAATGGTCTTATGTAAAATACATTTTCATTTATTTCTTTTGTTGTTTTAATATCAAATTTCTTACTCATTCAGAATTTTCTCCTTCCCAAGTCGCTGTACCGCAGTCAATTTCTATTGTTCGGTCAGCTGATTCCTTTCCGTATTCGCGAGTCGGCGGCTTAATAACCCACGCCGATTCGGTTGAGAATATGAGACCGCCCTTCAAGTCTTTTACCACAAGGGGCAGCAGTCCTTCACCCGTTTCCCTGTCCCTGTCATAATTCTGCTGGCAAAACGCAACAGTAGGCGAGGTCTGCAATACTGTAAGGCTTATCTTTGCGGAGCTGTTTGGGTCAATAGAACGGACAATTTCACCATCACAGCCGACTTTCTTGCTTATTCCGTCCCCGGACGCTTCAATACTGACAAATGTTCCGTCCGAATACCCGGACACAGAATGAGAACCAAATGAAATCAATACTTTTTTAGGGTCATATGTTTTAACCATTAACGAACCCTCCTTTAATTAAAGCCGTAAGTCAGACTGCCTTTGACTTGTATGGCATGAATTGCTCCAGCGAGCCTTGCGGCAAACTTGCAGTCTGTGAGAACACGGGAAGCTTTCTGTGTTGGAGTTAAACTCTGAGAATTAGGAACGGAAGTTATAAATCCGGGAACAAGCTTGTTGTTCTCGTCAAATTCATCCGTTGCCACTATTCCCCGTTCTTGTGCAGCCTTTAAGCTTGCCATCATCTGTGTTTCAACAAGGGCGATACCGCTGTTTGTATACGGGATTTTAGGATTCATAAGCAAAAGGTTCAATATGCGCAGCTGCATATCATTCTGTAACCAGTCGCGTCCGCGTATAATATCAATCCATTCGCCGCCCCTTGTTTTTCCGTTCATGGTAATATTGCGCCCGGCATACTGCGCAAAATAATTACTGTTGCCTTCTGTAATTGCCTTTTTCAGAGTGGAACTCAATTCAGACGGATAAACCGAAGCCAGCTGTTTAAACGCCCATGTTTCAGAACCGGTAGGATATGAAAGGCACTTTGCTACTGCGGCGACATGAAGGTAAGCGTTTGCAGAAGGTACAATATCGGGCGTATCATCGTCCTTAATCAATCCGCACCATCCGTGGGAGCGAAAATATACTGAACCTACCGGGTCAGTTTTTTGCATATATGTATACGAGAACTGTTTTATCTGTGCTTCCGTCCATTCAGCAATATTTACATAATCCGATTGGGGAACACCCGCCGCACAGGCTACATACCAGCCTGTAGTATTGGAAGCTTCCTGCAAAGCTTCAACGGCGGTTTGATATTCGGGTGTGCTGGTTATTATTTTCTCGCCTTCCGTATATGCATTACCATCAAATGTAACTGTTCCTGTAATAACGGTATTCCTGTTACTTATCCCAGCGGTTAATGTTACGGTATAAACCCCTGCTTCTTCTCCGGCGGGTATATTCATTGATTCGGCTGTTGTTATACTGCTTGGGTTTATACAAACCTGTGTATAAGCATTTTCACTTTCATCTGCCGGCAGGGACGCTCCGTAAACGATAGCTCCGTCTTTTTCGATAGTAATATTTATATTCGCAACCGCAGGATGGCTATATGCAATCTGAACCCACAGCAAGCCGGGAGTTTCAGGTGATACTGAGCCAATCGGAAGCGCGTCTGTCATAGCGTTATCAGATGTGATTATTTTTAAATCGAAACCTGTTATAAGAGGGGAAGCTTTTAACTGTGAGGCTACATAAATCCTTGACGGCTTCGGACTCTGAGAAAACGCAATACGGGCGGCCGCTCCGACAGGGTCAGAATAATCGCCTACAGCAACATACCCGGCTTCTGTTATTTCTGTTAAATCCGAATAAACCGCAACCTGCGGAATGTTTCTTGCCGCAGGATTAAACGGAAGCGGTCCGACTATAAGCAAGTTATCAAAGCTTGCACTGTCTATAGCGGGATTTGCAAGGTCTATGTCAACCGTTACAATGTCATTAATACTATTCGCCATTTATTAATTCCTCCTGTTCATATTCAGTTTCTACTTGCTCAAAATACCCGGTAAATTCATCTGCGAGCTCTTTTGTACCCCCGCCGGACGGTGACGGAACAAACGGGGTATCAGGTATAGGTTTTATTGTTTCAGGATTATATTTCTGTCCTGCTTCATAATTCACTGCGGAATATCCGACTGCTGTTTCTGTAAACCTCACCTCAATTTCAACCATTGCCCTGTAATCCCATGAGCTGTCATTAACAAGCTGTGTCAGGTCATGGATTTGAGTATTAGCCAAAACTGCCATGTCGTTAATCATACCCCAATGTTCTGCATGCACGGAACCTAAAAAGTTGACAAAATCGGCTAGGTCGCTGACTGCCGTATTTTCCGTTGCAGCCGTAACTCCGTCCTCGTCGTTTACAGGAGTGCCTTTTGTAAATAAATCCAACTGCAGCGGAAAGCTTGAAGCATATGAAAATACCGGAATGCCGTCAATATCATTTTTTACCGGGTGATAAGTTCTTGTAAGGTTTCCTGTTGTTATAGATACCAAAGGAGAACCGGGTCTGACAGATTTTGTTTTACCCCAAGCGACTGTGGCATTCCCGAAATATTCACATACTAATTCATATATCTTTTCCTTTGCTTCACGCATTGTCATCCGGTATCATCCTCCTTTACAGGCGGCGGTTCCTCCTGCTCTTTGCACAGTACGAACTCTGAACGGTAATGCGTGAGCATTGTATGATCCCAATAAACTGACGATTTACACTCATACCAATAACCCTGATAAAAAAGCCTGTCGCCCAGTGTTCCAACATAGTCATTTACAGCGGTGAGCATACTTGAACCAAAAGCTTTTATATACTTTAGTTCGCGTTCGCCTTCTGGTAAAGCAATCAGCTCATCGGGAGAAAAAGGCTGAACATTTAAGTTCATTTTCAGAAATGAATATGATGATGACGTATAACCTTTTACAAGTTTCTGCGGTTCATATCGTTTTACCGTATATGTTTTTCTGAATAACCCTATGTTCAAGCTTAATCCCCCCCTTTCTTTTTAATAACAAAGCTGACGGACTGTCTCATGCGCCCGGTATCAATAAGCGGTTTATCGGATTTTTTACGCCTAATTGTAGACGGGGCATTCGGAGTAAACTCACCTGATGTGATTTTATCCTGTATCAAGCCTTTTTGCATATTTCCGAGGGTCTGATAAACGTCTTTTGCGGTTTTTTCGCCTTTTGTGATGGATTGCAGTAACGACTTGCAAGCAGAATTAATACTGCTTGCATTATCGTCCACGCTCTTACGCATAAAGGGACGCGCAGGAGCGTTATCTGTACCTATCTCGTTAAACATTGCTATATCAGCAATATCAACGCCGTTGTCGTCCTGTTCTTTCCCGTGCTGATAACCGACACGCACCCGCAGCGCTTTGAGTTCTTCAATTTGCCTAAAAAGCTCTTTTCCCTGTGATGTAAGCTTATCATACCCCGCCACTGTACTCACCAGCCGAAACAATCGGTATTATCCGCATTCTACGTAGAGATACATACTGAATCCCATACTGAGTGAGTGAGAACTCCGCATCATTTCCGGTATACTGCTGCAAGTTGTTGTTAAAACTGATTGATGTTTCGCCCTCTGAATAGCTTCCCACACGCATAAGACCGCCGATACCGATATTATTTATATCCTGTAAAGGGTCTGTTCCAGTTGAACCTACACCTGACAATTTCATCCGGTGCGCGGTGAATAATGCAAGCGCCTGTTCCCATAACTTCCCGAACTTACGTCTGCTGACTAACGGTTTGCACAGACTAATCCACGTTTGAACCGTATCGTCTGCAACAGAAGCAAATTCGGGAGCTGTCAACCTTATTACGGAAAGGACATCCATAGGACATACCTCCTATTCATCGCCTTTTTGTGCTGCTTTTATCTTTTCCCTGAGTATATCATTGCTGTCTGTAGCATCAACCTCAACGCCGAGTCCGGCTGCAAGGGTTTGTAATTCCTCTTTGTTCATACGGCTTAAAGGCTTATTTTCCACGCTGGTTGATTTTTCGTCAGATTCTTCTTCGTCAGTTTCTTCTTTGACAGGTACAGAAACATTGTCATTTACAACAGTTATAAATTTGCTGGCAATGTAAAATTTTACTACAGGATGATTTTCATCAAATCCCGCCGACAGCGGTTTTGTTTCGCCCGGTAAAACGAATTCACTTCCAAACCCAATTACTTTTTCTCCAATATTAGTAATTTTCATAAATAATTAATCCTTTCTTTACACGCCGGGAATAATCAGCATTGAAAGAGGATAATAAATAATTACCCCTGCTATTCTTGATTCACACGGGATTACAAACTCTAATTTTTCCGGTTGAATCGTGTGCTGATAGAACGGCAACGGAATTTCAATTGAAAACTTGTTCGGGTCATCCTTGTACAAGAACGCAACATCCTGTTCAGCATAAGGGGTGATATTACTGCTTGCGTTCAATTCCGGAGCTTTAACAATATCTTTCAGCTGTGTCATATTGTCTAAAATCCATTTACGTATAGATGTATCACTCTGTTCTGAACGGGGAGTCATTTCAATGTGGTTATATGCATCTGTAGGCAGAGCGAGAACATCAGGCTTTTCCACACTTAACGTAACCTTGTCAACAAAAGAGAGTATTGATTTCACATCGGCAAGGATTTCTTTAGGTGTCTTGTCAACCCACCTTGATGAAGTTCCTGCTGCATTCATCGGAAGAGTATACATCGGAACATCGTTCCCAGGAGAAAGAACACCTACAAGACCTGTTTCCTTATCTCCAGCCCACGCAATTTCATTTATTTTACGGTCAATTGCGTATTTAGCTGAATCTCCTTTGCGAACATCAAGTGATTTTCCAGCCATCCTGCTCGCTCTCATTTCCTGAACAGAGTACCCATAACTTGCTCCTAAAGATTTTATATTGCTGGTTGTAGGTTTACCTTTTACATCTGTTCGCGGTAAATCTGTAGCATAGTTCTGTATAATTTTTGCCATTCCCGTCTTTTCATAGCTGTAATATGTGATTGTTTCCGCGCCCGGGTCCACTTCGCTTGTAGTGGGAAATAAGTTTACTGCATTAAATTCGGGATAAAGCACATCATAAGCATTCGCTTTGATATAATCCAATTCACGGGCAAAGAATACACTTGCATCCTCCGCGCTGTCAAATCGTAATGACTTATCTGCCGATAAAGTTGCAGGGATTTGGGATGCAGTTAAAACAGCATAATCAGAGTAATCGAATGTCTCAGACGGCATTTGCGGATTGAATTTTGTTTTCGACATAATTGTTAATCCTCCTTCTTAAACATTTTTTTGGTTATAGAGTTCAACAGGAGCTATAGCACCTGTTCCTACCGTACCCATGAACCGACCATTAACGGCAAAACCCGCTGTTTCATCATTAGTAAAAAGACCCGCTTTAGCACCCTCATTAATTAAGTACAACGATTCGCCGTATTGCGGCGTTACATCAGGGTCAATTCTAGCCCACGCTTTACCCCAGCGCAAGATGCCTACTGTCTGACCGGAAAACACCTGTACTTCTCCTGCCATGTTCATTTCACTTGTGAAGCCTGTCAAAACGAGACCTTCAAACGTAGCGGCAGTATCGCTCTCTACCGGAATTAATACATCAACCCCCGGTGTAGTTCCTTGCATAGCGCCCATCCCGAATTTTAAAGTATTATATCCTTTTTCGGCATTAAGCCTGCTGTCGATAGAATAAGGCGATATATCAAACAACCCTCCGGCCACTCCCTTCGGTGTTTGATATTGATAAGTTGTTTGTGCGGACATTATTTTTTACCTCCCCTTGTTTCTAAATTTTCAATCATTTTCTCACGTGCAGATTCAGCAGAGGTTTTTGAAACCTTGAACGAATTACTATCTGCTCTTTGAGAAGCCTGTTTCCTTTGATATTCCGTAGTCTTAACAGAATTCAACTGGTCTACTGCCACATCAAAAGCAGCATTAATATACCCATTGCTTTTACCGTCAAGACGCATATTAGGATTAACTTTGCTTATGACAGCTTTTTTAATCTGTAAAGGTGACATATCTTCAACCCCGTCAAGGTTGAGTTTGTCACCTATACGGACTAATTTAAGGCGCTCTCTTACAATTTTGTCAACATCAGCACTGTCGCTTTTAATTACAAGCTTAACGCCGCCTGATTTATCTTCCCCGCCACCTATGTCGTCATCTTCGTTTTCTTCGCTGGTATTCACCGAAGTGCTGGCAAAATCCTGTTTCGCTTGAAGCTGCTCAATGATTTCAAGGAGTGAGTCAATATCCTCGTCCTGCTGAGCAATAACCCCCATAGCTCCCTCCGTTGAATCCGGGTCGCCTTCTTGGTCTCTGCGGTCTCTTTTGTCTTTGATAATTTTGACTTTATCAGTAACATCCTCATCTGAGTTAGGTTCCGTTTCCTGTCCCTCACCGGCTAACATGGAATCGGTATTTTTTTCCGGGTCTGTTTCTGCTTCATCAAGTCTGCGTTTTTGCCGTGCCTTGTAGTCATCTATAGCTTTTTTCAAAGCATCGGCATTCGCTTTAGATTCTGACATTGTGTTACCACCTTTCATATTTTTAGTTTTACTGTCTATATTCAAACGAGCTTGTTCTCCTGCGCGAGCTTTATCTACTATCGCCAGGTGATTAACTTTAATCTCGGTTTGAATTGCATCATATGGCTGCCCTTCCCATTCACCGGGGGTTTCATCAAGAATGAGGTCATAACCAAGAGATAATTTTCTTAAACCTGACCTCTTTACATCGTCTATACTGTGGATAACAATTTTAACACGAACATCATTACCGTCCTGGTATCCTTTTGATAGCATAGTCCCAACATTAACATTGTCGACATTATCCTTATTTACTCGCCCTGCATCGTGAGTAATAATAATCGGCTTTCCCTCATATGTTTCAAGACTTTTCTCTGAAAATACGTGTTCGGGAAGCCGAAGTTCGCGGCGTATGCTGCCATCAGGATTTTTATATTCAAATATTCCGCACGAAGTCACAATAGGGTGGTCTATCAAATAACCTTCATTTGTGAAATATGTGTCGTCCAGCTTTATGTCATCAAATCTGCTTATTCTCTTTTTCTCATTCTCCATATTTACCTCCAAGCATAAAAATAACGCCTTACGGCGTTTGTTCAATAGAAAACCCCGATGTCTAAAAGAACATCAGGGTTTGTTTGTATTATTGAATCATTCAATTGGTGTTAATGACGCTCCTTTAAGAGCTATGTATTCACCGTCTTTTAGGGTAACATAAGCTGACCCTTCAACAATTATCACATCCAAAGGATTTGTATGTGTTGCGTCCGCGTAAATTGTTGCTGCCGACAAAACAGCACCCTCTGATTCGTTTAATTTATATTCGCCTGCTGGAATATGAAAGCCTGTTAGCCACATACTTCCTTCGGGATAATATCCTACTTGTTCTAGCATAAGTTCTGACATTACTTTTGTGTACGATATATCAAGGAAAACAGAACCTTTTACATCAAGATACTGACCTTCGGAAACTTCCATGATTGAAATTTCATCAAAAGCATCAACAGCAATTACATTAGCATCACTGCCCGAACCGTCTTTAATCGTAACACTTCCAATTAATGAATTATTCCTCATAAAAACATATATCCCAGCCGGCAGGTCTGTTCCTATTTTATACATACCCTCTCCGTATGATGTAGATTCTTCAAGTGGCTTTTCTTCGGGTAAGGAAATATAAGGTGGTGAACTGGTTTCTTCCTCTATGGGTATTGTTTCTTCCTCTTCCGTATCAATTTGAGCGACTTCTGCGGGTGGCGATGTTTCCGTAGGATTATCGGTTGATGTTTCTGTTCCTTCGCTGTTACAAGCAGTTAATCCCAGCATAAGAATTAATAAAATTATGCTTGCTGCCTTTCTCATAATATTTTATTCCTCCTAAAACAATTCATACGAATACAATATCATACATTATATAAATTGTCAAGCCCCGGATTTATCCCACGGTAAATCAAGTCCAGCCAAATTAAACACCGGAAGAGCAATACAGCGGCAGTTATAATCCTGTCCGGGGTGTGCTCTTCTGTTTGTTTGTTCATCAACCACAGGTGGGTCGCTCCACTTAAAGCGTTTTCCGTCAAGCTTCTTGTGACTATCCCGAACTCGCTGGTCTTTTGATGTGCTCCAAATATATTCGCTAACCCCAGCGCCTTCCTGTTGTGTTTTCGTTATATCAGCGTTCAGCTTTGCAATCTGGTCCCTTGCTATAAACTGAGCGTGACGTTTGTCTATACTATATTTTTCCTGTATTTCCTTTCCAATTGAAGTAAGGCTCTTACCATTAGTGTTCCCATCGTTCACAATATCCATCATATCAGACAATGTATTTTGCGGTATGGTAGATATAAGGTTGACATTATTTTCAACCCACAATTTTATATTTTGGCTAAAAAACTCACCCATGTAGTAATCTTCTATGATATTTATTCCTAAAGTTTTATGTACAACTCGTTTCCACTCACGTATTGACAGTTTTCTTGTAAGATTAGCAAGTCTCTCCAACTTATTTTTTAAACCAAAGCTTTCAACTTTCTTGTCGAATTCCGTTCTTATATTCATAAATGTATCTTTTATGACATTCATTAAACTATTATCATCGTCCTTACGCATACCATTTCGTTCAACTTCAATAGCTTTTCGTATAATCGGCAGATATTCAGCAAGTGTTTTATTAAGCAGTATCATATATGTGCGTGCAACACGCTGATACTCCCGTTCAATATTTATAGGGTAATATGTTATTGCTTTAGCTTTCAATACGTTTTGACCTCTGAATTTAGGTTTTACTTTTCTTTGTACAGCTTGTGCCATAGCAATATTGTTCATATAATACCTCAAAAATGAATGCTCGTCAAAACGAGACTTTTAAATATAAAACCTTTTGTTTAAAGGTTTTGAGAGTTTATGTCAATTTGTTCATTATTCCCAAACAAATCCTCTGTATCAATATCTTCAAGTAAGGATTCAATTTCAAATTCTTCCTCTTTGGCAAGCCCCTTACGTATTTCTGAGGGGTCAAGAACTGCCATATCAACATAAATCTGTGCAGTTTGAGCTTTCGTTTGTTGTATCGTAGCTTTTTTAACATCAATTTCTGTCTGCTCACTTTCAGACATTGACCAAAGCGGATTAAATTCTACTTTATATTCTGGAGCTTCATTTATTTTACCTGTAGCTAACCCAACTCTGATTATAATGTCAATGAGCGTTTTAAGATTACCCTTAACCATTATTCTTTGAATACGCTCAATAAGATTGTAATAGCTTTCAAGGTCGCTGTGACCCGTACTGTTCTGTCCGGCTGGTGAACGCCCAAATAAAATTGTCTGTGGTATACCAGTTACCGCAGACAGCATATTGCAAGTGCTATCAATAATTTCCTTAACTCCAGTCATGGTAGCGGTTTTGAAGTCGTAAGTTTCGTCTGCATCTATAGCAATACTGTTTAATATACTCCTTGCCGTATCAATGATTTGGAGCCGCTTAATGATGTCATTTTCCCCTTCTTCTGTAGCAATCGTTGTAGAAAGTCCTTTTACTGAGTATATAGCTTGCACTGAACGTTCAAGTAATTTTACTCCAAGTCCGTGAGTTGTAATTGTTTCCCTCAGCTCACGTTTTAACCGTATATATTCAGGTATACCCCAAAATCTATAATACGGGTTCATGGTTCTTTCAGGTAATTTACCATTTTTAAATATAAGGCATCGGCTTTCATGCACCCAAAACTGACCGTATATGCTTTGAATATAATAATACTCCGGCATTCCAAATTTAGATGTCGTGCTTTTAGTTGGATTCTTAGGGTCATAATTATATAAACTATTAAAATCGGGGAAAACTACAGCACGTTCGTAAATTCTTATTTCATCTATACCTTTAATTTTCTTAAAATTCAATGGTTCATCAATGCCGCCGCCGTCATTTATAAACATTACTCCTAAAGCGCCTCCGTAAAGACGTGACATTTTAATTCCGAATGATATTTTTTCATCGAAGTCGAGAGCTTCAAGCATATCTGTTATGTAATTCTGTGCTTCTGTATCTTTTAATCCCAAGCTAAAACCGTGCTTTACTGCTTCTTCTGACGGAGCGTCTATTATTTTTGAGAATAAACCATTACTTTCATACTGCACTGTTATACTCATATCAGGAATTATAGCTTCACCTTGATACTGATAAGCCGTTGAATTATCCTGCTTTGTACCATATTTATTAAGCATATTGACATAACCGTCATTCCTGTATGTGACAGGTCTTGGAGTAACTACTGACAATGTATTCTCACCTTCTTATGAAATAAGTGCTTTTAGATTAAGCACATTCTTTAATTCAATCTCTGCAAATGCAGAGCTGCTCGCATCGACCATATCCTTAAATTTGCTTGACGGAAAACTTTCAAGCTGATTAAAATAAATTTCATTCCATTCTGCTATAGCAACATCAAAATTTCCTGCTTGCCATTGAGCTGCCATAGGTTCAGCCCGCACTTCTTTACTTCCTGATTCAGGTACAGCGCACACATCAAACCCTGATAAGAACTTGATGTAGCTTTGTGCTTGGTCTTTACCAGCCTGACCGGGGTCTTGTGGTAGTCTGATACGAACCCTTTTATATTTCGCCTTATCAGTCTGTGCGGTATGTTTGATTATTTGTCTTACTTCGGAAGCGGACGAACGGATGTTTATTACATCAGCAATGATATAACGTCCATTTTTCCTTTTTCCTATTAGAATACCTGATGTAAATGCTGGGTCGCCACCTTCAGTTTCAGAAGTGGCGGCTAAATCCCATGCCCTCACCCATGTTTCAATATCATTCGGGATGATTTCTAGCATACTGCCAACTTGTGTACGTTTGAAGAACGTTCCTGCCGACGGTTTGATTTTCCAGTTTCCATGCAGGAGCCGTTCGCGCTCAACCAAAGACAACGCTTCAAGGTTTGCCAAATATGACGGGTCATACTCCATTAGAATTTTGTTGTCATACAGTGTACTCATGATGAATGTCACGGATTTTGGCATTTTCTTTTCTTTTTCTGTAACCAGATTAAAACGTTCACACAATTCATCTATAGTATCAGCCCAATATAATACCTCATTCCGACGTATCATATAGCGTAACTTACCGCTGCGTTCTCTGATAGGATATCCGGTGTCTTGGTCTATCCACCATTCAATAAAACTTGCAACCCAACTGTCAGCGTCAGGGTTACACGTTGCCCGAACATATGGCTTAACTCCACAAGTTGAACGATTACGGGAGAGCATATAAAAAAATTGCTTTTCAGTAAAATGTGTAAGTTCGTCATAGCCAATCATTGTTATCTGAGAACCCTGCCATTTTTTCAAATCCTCGTCACGTTCAATATGAGCAAAGCTTACTTTTCCCTTACCATTAAATACCCATTGCAGACGCGGAGCCTTCCTTAACTCAACTCCTTTTATCCGTCCGTATATTTTCATGCTTTCATCAAGCAGACCGCCTTCGTTATATATCTGAATAGAATTCTTACGAAATATTACAGCGCCGAACCCCTCAAACTTTGTTTTCTTTGCAGCTTCAAGCAATAATCCGTAGGTTTTACCTCCCCCTGCCGCTCCTCCATAAATACAAATATCAGCCTTCGAATATAAAAAATCTTCCTGCGGACCTTTCTGAGGACCAACTTTTATTTCTTTAGTCATCACTCTCACGTCCGTCATCCGGTAAATAAAGGACTACATTGGGTTGTTCTCCATCGAAACTAACATTCAAATCTTGTCGCTGCGACCATGCACCGCTCTTTCTGCTCCTGTTGTTCAGCCAATACATACCCGCCATCGTTTCGGAAGGAACATGCTTTTTTGTTTTCTTTACTTTTAAAGGCTTGCGGTTTCCGTCTTTGTCCATTTCAAGCAGTGTTTCTGTCTCCTCGTACTCATATCCTATTGCTCGTTTATACAGAGCTGCTTCTACTTTTGCATCAGCAGCTTCTTTTCCGATTTCAAGCTTTTTTAGGAATGACACATGCTCTTTTTTCCAACGGTTAATTGTACGAACAGAAACACCGAACGCCGAAGCTATCTCATTATCAGTGCAGCCTTTTGACGCAAGCGACCACGCCCAATCATCATGATATTCAGCGTTATATTTTACTTGCCAAGCCATTTTAGCCTCCTTATGCTCCGGCAGACCAATCAGCAGCCCAATATTCAATTGCTTGCCATTTGTTTTTTGCTCCTACAGCGCCTTGTTCAATCATTTTCTTTAGAGCACCTTCAATTACCTCAGCGGCTTCTTTGGGTATAGCAGGGCTTCCGAATATGGTAGTGAGCTGAACCCACTCTGTACTGCCATCAAACCCAACATCACCCAGCACTTTTTCCGTTGCCCTTATCATTGCGTATATAGCCGCCCCTGTATTTTTCACATTAGCAAATTGCTGATACTTTGTTATAGCTTCCATAAACTGCTTATGAGCTTCTATTGGTGCTATCCCTAATATATCAGGGTTAATAGATTGTAATACCGCTAAAAGCTTCTCAAAATCCTTAATTTGGTGCGGAAGAAAAGTAAACGTGAGGTTTCTCCAGTCAAAATCAACTTTGGGGGATAACAACTTTTCAAGTTCAGCCATTGGTTCTTCCAAAATTTCTTTTCCTATAAAGCTTTCAAGCATATCGTCCACATCTGAAATGATTTTTACTAATTCTCTCAATGTGGACTGGTCATCGAACCCGGCTATTGCATTATGAGCAAGTTGTTTTGCCGCAACCTGTGAACGTCTTAATCCGCTTATATCAAGAATGACATATATTTCAGTTAGTATTCCGCTGTCTTTAGCTGAACGTATACGGTGATGCCCCGATATTATTTCTATTTTCCCTTCAATCAAAGCACAGAAGGGAAGGCTTTCAAGCTGCCCGCGTTTCTTGATGTTATCGGTTAACTGCTTTTGCATTTCAGTTTTCATGATACGCGCATTAATGTCTTGTTCCCTTAAATCTGATATTTTTACCTTTGCTATTATAAGTCCGTTGCCCATATCAGCTACTAACTCATAGTTTTGGTTTTCACCCGTTCTTTCTGCCACCGTTCTTCCCTCCGCAACCATTCTTTGAGCGTTTCCGCGTCGGTACGCTCCTTTAATTCTGATACATATGTAAGCTTAAACCCGTATTTTTTATCAGGATTTTTACTTGTAAGGGTCATTATCCCCCTCATTTCCTTTGCTTCCGGGTATTTCGTCATTTGAACAGTTTTAAGTGATTTTGCCTTTTCTCTTTCAAGATCACTGCATATCATAAAAATAAAAGACTTGTTCTGCGCTAACATTGTAATTAGCCGCCCAAGCCGATACTCCATATGGGGTACTGTCATTCCGTACATAAGGAATACAGCGTCGCTTACCCTTGTTCCGAACGCTCCCATTGTGAGAGCCGCTTTATCCAGTCCAAATACCCCTGATATTTTACCATCAATAAGTACAGCGAAGTTAAGAGGAGCAGTTGAGCCTACAAAATTGTGAGTCCATAACTTTCGGTAATACTGCGCTTCTGACTGTTCAATCTGTGTTATTGATAATTTGGTGCTTTCTGTAATTTTATAATCCCTCGGAAGCATACTGCATTCAAGCGGATTTAATTTGCTTTCATTTGGACGAGTAATCTTCTTACCCTCTGCAAAAGCCGCAGCTTCTTCCGGTCTGTTTGATGTGAGGTATACATTTATACCATTACGAACTCCATATCTTGCAAATACGGGAGTCCCAGCGGTTTTACCGGGAGCGTTCTCTTCGTAGCATACTAAAAGGCATTTAGCGCCTTTCATCTTTTCATATAATTCCTTTAATCCCGTTGCAGGGTCAAATACTCCATACTCCGGTTCTTTCCACGTCATCTTTCCTCCGGTATCATACCACTTTTCAAATCCGGCAGTATATGTCGGCGGGTTAGCTATTATGAGTGCATGAGGGTCATCGTAACACTCTTCAAGGTGTTTCCACATATCAAGAGTGCGGTAACTCATACCATGCAGGGATTCATAAGCACGTTTGAGCTGTTCTCGTATTTCTTTCAGATGCTCTTCTTTCCTGTATTCAAGGTCACGCATAATATTATAAAAATATTCTTTCCCTGCCTGTTTAGCTGTTCTTAAATATATTTGTGCATATAACACCATTGCTGGGTCATTCATATCGTCATCGGTAAATCCGTGAGCTTTTATTTCCAAATCATCAAGAGGCTGCTCTGTTATTGCATAACCCATTACAGAACTGAACATAGCAACATCACTTGTTTCTATCTCTTCTGTTTTATATCCCGACTGCGCTGCTATGTGTGCCATTGCAAACGCCCCTGCACAAGGTTCCACAAACCTTGTATACCCGTTTTTTCTGGCGTTTTCAATGAGGGGTTTCAAAAATTTCTGTTCTGCGGCTACAAGCGTTCCTAAAAAAAATGCGCCGGGATTTTGGAATTTTGGCAATGTATTTCTCACCTTTCCCTTTAAAAAACTCCGAGTAAACCGACTTGAAATTTTATATTGATAGGATGTATTGTTTCTATTGGCGTGAACATCTGGAAATCAGAAAAATAAAAGCACCCGCTGTTTAAGCGAATGCTTTTCCCGGTTTGCACGGTTTCCCCACCGTTTAACGTCGTTTGGTGACTCCCTTTTGACGATACCTTTTTAAACATAAATAAAGGTTTTGGTCCGCCAAGCAGGAATTGAACGCTGCAATCTCTTGATTAAGGGTCAAGTGCTCTTTCATTGAGCTATTGGCGGTTATGTAAAAGTTATTTGTATATAGGGGGCTTCCGGTGGTTCTCCGGTTTCTGATTTCTTTATTTCCTTTTCTTTGTCAGCTCTTGCTTTTTTTATTACAATTGAGGAATTATCGACTAGTTCAATGATTTTTTCTCCTGTCTTTTCAAGCCACCAATCAGCGAAAACAAGCCTGTGACACCATTCATTAGGTTTTCTCACATCCTCATAGCAACAAAGAACAACATCTTTTTCGTATCGTTCATACATTGCAAGCTGCATACTGATTTTGGATATACCGATTCTTTCTATATTCTGACGATACTTTTCTTCAAAGATTTTACGATTGTACTCGTTGAATAACCAACCCGGCGGCGCTATATCCATTATATTGCCGGAAAGAATATAATCCAAATGAAATTTTGGCTTTCCTCTTGTTATTCCGACTATTGTATATTTATCAGAGCAAAGCTCTTTATTTTGATACCTGCTTGTATAAATTGCCATATAAAAAACTCCTCATATATTATTTACCATATAATCATTCTAACTTACCCGCTTACGGAAGTCAATCGTTTTGAAAAATATATTAACAAGACAGCCAGCCGACGAAAGGAGAAAAGTCAACCGGACTGTCTTGTGATATAGGGATAGGAGGAAACGAGTATAAATATGAGAGTATTTTACAAATACATAATACCACATCTTACACTGATGTAACAATGCCCTATTTATGCCCTGTTCTATTTCCTCATAAATGAAAGACCGTCAACCCCGAAAATAAGAGAGGTTAAGCGTTCAACTGCGGCATCGATATCTTTATAAACAGTCCTTATGTCAATACATTCCTTTTCTGCAATTGTTTCCGCTGTGCAAGTAACTTCATCTAAGTAAAAATTATTTATTACCCTCCATCTTCGCATATCCTCCGGCTTTATAGAACGTTCACAGAATATCTGATAGTGACTTATCATTTCATTGATATGATTAACTATAACCCTTGTTTTAGCAGCGCTTTCCCTTATACTTTCAACTCTGAAACTTTCTCCTCTGTTACCGCTCATAAGTTCAAGCACTTCTGCAAGGCCGGTATCATATTCAATTTGTGTAGCTTCATATATCGCTGTATCACTATGAATTACCAACGACCTATAATTACGTAACAATATTTTAGTATTGGCACGCTTTTTATTATATTGGTTCTTAGCTATCTCATCTTTGCGTTTTTCAGCTTTTTTCTCCTCTTCACGTAAAAACTCGCACGCTGTATTGGCGATTACTTCCAATGTATGGTCGTCAAGTTCATGCTTCTTATTTCTTGACATTATACTCCCCCTCATACACTATTAAGATAATGAAGACCCTTGCTATGTTGATTATCAAAATAGTTTAGAATGTCATCTTTATCCGCACCTTTGGGAAATAACCACCAATCGTCGATAAGTATTAATCCTGATGGTGAATCAGATTCTACTAAAGGAATATGTAAAAACTCCTTATACATTTTTTCGAGTTCAAGGTCCTCATATTTCTTACCTACTATAGAAGCTTCCTTGAGAAATTCAATCATTTCGTCAAGCCTGACAGACAATGATAGTTTGTATTCCTTACGAATTGAAAGGGTAATCGTACCATTACTGTAGGCACAATATAGACCGCAATCAGTGGTTTTGTGGTTCTCAATTTCTCCATTTGGTTTATAAATTGTCACAGCACCTTTAATCTCTGTTTGTACCCCATCATTTGGTCCAATCATATCACCTGTTTCTTTATTGATGTCCTCTACTCGTTTAATATCCATTATTCATTTACTCCTTCCATTCCCATAATCCCTGCTGACCTCTAACCGGTATAGGCTCAGGCAGCATTTTAATATTTACAAGTTCCCAAGCAAAACGCCCGGGAGTCCAGTCGCCGAAGTACACCTCTCGGTCTGCATGATAGATTCTCAAGCCTTGCTGTTCTTTCGTTCCTATTTCGAGAATTTGCCCCTCGCCGAGACTGCCGCGCCATGTCCTCTCTACAGTCCAACACTCGACCAAGTCCGCTGTGGCAATAACCGCTCCGAGCGGTAAGGTGTCAAAGCTGTATATGTCCGGTAAATTAAGAGCATAAGCGAAAGGATATAATTCCCCGTCCGTATATTCGTTAGTGGTAAAAGGTTTTTTACCTGCATGAATCGCTATCTGTCCTCGGTAATTAGTCGCCCATGAGCGCGTTTCATATTTTTTAGCGCCGACTGCTATTAGAGAAGCCCACGGCTGATAGACTGTTATTGCTTTCATATCGTTACCTCCCAGGGATATTCCCTCAGCATATCGTCCTCTCCGACAATGGGTATCAAACTGTTTTTCATGAAAATAGGAACACTGGCTTCTTTGCAAACCTTGACAATTTTATTAATCCAATCCGCTTGGGGAATAATCTTACCTTTCCTATTTCCGGTTTCCGCTCCGATTACTATCCATTTCCATCGTGGATAATTCCCGGGTTTATATATTATATCTGTGTCTATTTCTTCGTGAAGCGGTTCAAGGCTCAACCAATGCGAACCGTTATAACTATAGGCAGCCTTACGCAACTGGTCGTTATTTGTCACACTCATTCCGAAATGCATTTCCACGCCGTTAATCGGCTTTTTTCTATGTATTCTGCCTGTTGTCCCGCCATACTCTTCAAAAAACCATGCTGCATACGCTCTATAGTTTTTAGTTAGAAAAAGATAACGATGCTGCGGAGCAGAAGCACAAGCTTTTAAAACTTCATTAATCCATCCGTTAGGAACCCATGTACCGAACAAATCACACATACTGCCTACAAAGACAGTCTGAGGTGTCTTTACTTCCTGCGGTTCGCCGAGGCGGTAACGGTGGAATGTCGGGTCAAAGTTATAAGGATAACTTGCTTTTACGAATTTGCCGTTAGGATAACCATGTGCGGAAAATCGGCGCATAGGCTGTTTATTGAAAATATGAAGTGTTTCCCCATGCGTAGTATTGTGAATTGAACCAACACAAGTTCCCTCTCCGTCAGGTATTTCTTCACCGCCGCAACGTGGCTCAAATCCTTTAAATCTGTTCGCTTGTTTTCGCGCATAGCAGTATTTACAGCCATGCAGACAGCCGGTGACGGGGTTCCAGGTCATATCGCACCATTCAATGTCCGTCTTGTTCATGAGCTTTCCCCCGCTTTCCTCTGAAACTCGCTGCAGTATGCACGGGGTCCGGTAAATTCCGTATATCTGTCAGACTTTTTGTTCATACAGTAATTTGACATTTCATTCGGATGTCCGGGCATGGCTGTCCATTGAAACCCTGCACATTCCTTGCAGATTTTACCGCCGTTAATTTTTACTGCTTTATCTTTCACTATTCGTCACCGCCTTCAAAGTCTTCCGGCTCCTGATACTCGTAGTCATCTTCGTAGTTGTCCCCTCCGACCTCGGTATCATCGGTTTCAATTGTGTCGATAGGTACGAAATCATCACAACTGCTATTGCTGTCACATAGTCCCTCATAATGAATATCACAGCAAGCTTCCTCGTTACTTGCAGGAGGATAATGGGTATAGAGCTTGCATTTGGTACATATACAATCCGGGAATAGTTCTATGCAGTATGCCCTGCTTTCAGCGAAAGGGTCAGATGATTCTGCTTCGTTATCATCCCCGCTATAATCAGGAAGCAAGCCGGCTACATTCCTTCCGGGCAGGGCTTCTGTTTCAACGTCAATAATTGTTCCGTCAGAATTAACATCCTGAGCGTCAACATGAATATAATCATCAAAAATACTGGTCTGACCGTCGGAAATCTCACACATGACATATTGCCCGCGCTCTTTGTCCCATATAAGCTCATAACGCCC
>QMCD01001271.1_pt1 | contig 29295 bp, 25 predicted proteins | sample 1821841 | NCBI WGS metagenome assembly QMCD01 (sample SAMN01991225, study PRJNA193472) | Termite gut metagenome, whole genome shotgun sequencing project. | isolation source: worker | host: Macrotermes natalensis | reverse complement strand
TGCAATCGGTCTGCCGGCTCTTTTTGAGCCTGTTTGGATTTTTCTTTATCAGCGTTATATTCATATTCAATTTCCTTACCGTGAGGATGCTTGAAAAGCGCAGATGGGCGGAGTAGATAGGTAATAAGGAGTGAGGAGTTTCATAATGAAATTAAGTATAAATTCAAAGAAGTTTAAATACGGTACTTTTGCGACTGTTATTACTGTTATTGTAATTGCAGCCGCCGTACTGGTAAATATCGTTTTATCACTGGTATCAAAACGCGTGAACTTTAAAATAGACCTTACGAATGACAGTATTTTCGAAATCACCCAGGAATCCAAGGATTACCTTAATACTATAAATCAGGATGTCGAAATAGTCGTTATGTGCGATGAGCTAGTGCTTCAGTCGACAGGGAATATATACCACAAGCAGGCATATGAGGTGCTTCAGAAATATGCGGTAAATTCGGAGAATATAACGCTGAAATTCGTTGATATGACTAAAGACCCGACTTATGCAAACAGATTCAGTGAAATATACAAGGGTACTATCGACGATTACAGCATTGTGGTCAACTCGGGGGACAGAATAAAGGTTTTTTTAATTGACGACCTTTATAATACAGAAATAGACTACTATACCTATTCCTATCAGTATACCTCCTCAAAAGCGGAGCAGGTTCTGACCTCGGCGGTAATGTACGTTACCGACCCAGCGCCTAAAACCGCCGTGGTGCTTGACGCTGATACCGAATCATTGTCAGTTCCGAATATCGACAGCTTGCTTTCATCAAACGGCTTTGACATTCAGCATATTAACCCTCTGCTTGAAGCTATTCCCATGGATGCTGATATGCTAGTAATCAATGCTCCTACAAACGATTTTTCAGAGGATATTATAACACAGCTTTATAATTTTATGGAAAACGGCGGGAATTACGGAAAGAATATGATTTATACGGCAGGCTACGGTCAGAAGGAAACAAAAAATATCGACAGCTTCCTTGCCGAGTGGGGAATAGAGATTGAAAACAGCATTATTTCTGATTCAAACCCGCAGAACCTTGCCTCGGCGACAACAATGTACGCGCTCAGGAACTTTATCGAAGCGAATGATTATTCGGAAAACGTAGCCCAGATTTCGCTTCCGGTTGTTTCTTATCAGGCGCGTCCCGTTAAGCTTTTGTTTGAAAACTCGGGAAATGTTTCAGCCGTTCCGCTTCTTACCACGGACGTGACATCGTTTAAGCTTACCCTTGAAATGATAGAGCAGCTTCAGCAGGGTACCGAACCGGATATAACCGAGGAACAGCTTAACACAATGTCGCTGTCCTCAAAGTATACATTCAATCAGGATAATGAACAGATTTTCTCCAACCTGCTTGTTTTCGGTTCTCATTTAATGCTGGAGGAAAGCCTTACCAATTCTACCTATTATAACAACGGCGACTACTTTGTTTCGATAATAGGTAAAATATCCGGCAAATCAAACGGCATTAATATTGTGGCTAAGAATCTTACTCCCGACACCTTCGATATGAATATAACAAAGTATAATACCGTAAGAAACCTGTTTGTTATTATACTTCCCATTGCGGTTCTAGTTACGGGATTAATCGTATGGCTGAGAAGGAGACATAAGTAATGAAATCCAGTGTTAAGATTATAATCGTTTTCGGCATTATTATTCTGCTGCTGGCTGTCGCAGTTGTTATCCTCAGGATGACTGACAGCGGCGCCGATGACGGAAGCGGAGAGGTCCCGGCAGTAACTGAACCTTCGTCAAAGCTGATATATGATAAGGACCCGGCTGACATTAGCATGGTTACCGTAAAAAACGGTTCGGGTTCATACAGTATTGAGCGTATCGGGGAAAATGACGTTTTCATATGGACTATACTGGACTTGGAACGGGTTCAGGCTCCCGTTGACTATAACGCCTTAAACAGCACGCTTGAAAACAGCGCAAGCATGACAATACAGCAGCTTGTCGCCGAGAATGCCCCTGACATATCAATTTACGGCCTTGAAAATCCGAGAGCCGAGGTAAAAATTGAATTTACAGACGACGGCAGTACAGTTAAGGAAATTTTAATCGGCGACGAAACCCCTTCGGCAGGCAGAACGTATTTCTGCTTTAAAGGAGAAAATACCGTTTATACTGCAAACAACGCCGATACAAGCTGCTTTCTGGAGGATACGTATTTTTACGTAAACAAGACGCTTTATACAGCCTTTACTCCGGCTGACCCGGAAGATACGACCGATTACACACGGATTAACAAGCTCACAGTAAACCGCACGGATATTGATTATGATATTGTTATTGAATATGACAAGCGGCAGGACAACCCGGACATTGTTATCGGAAATTCATCCCAGCACAGGCTTGCTTCCCCGGTTGTTCTGGACCTTAATTCCGAGACTTCGGCTGACGTTATGCAGTCAGTTTTCGGACTGACGGCTGATTCTGTGGAAATGCTCGCGCCTTTAAGCGAAGACCTGGAAAAATACGGACTCAGAGTGCCGTATGCACAGATTTCAATGGATATTTCAGGCGGGGATTTCAAAATGTCCGTCGGAAATGAAACCGAAGACAAAACGGGGAGATACTGTGTTGCCCAGGATATTAACGCTGTTTATGTGTTAAGCAATGATAAGCTCCCATGGCTGAAAGTCATGCCGCTTGACCTGACTACATCACTCATTACAAGCAATTATATTTACAGCCTGACAAATGTTGACATCACAGGTACCGGTATTGACGCGCATTTTACCGTTACCGGCAGCAGCGCCGATGATTTTGCCGTTAAACTTAACGGAAACGACACGGATACGGAAGCGTTCAAAACCTTCTATCAGTATATCCTTAAAGCCCCGGCTGAGGAGCTGTACCTTGATAGCGTCAATACCGAACCCTATCTGACGGTCAGTATTAAAACGGCTGGTTATTCCGATGTGCTGGAATTTGTCGATATAGGGAACAGGAGGTCGGTTATCGTCTTAAACGGAAGACCGAGTTTTTCATGCAGGACTTCTTATGCCGAAAGATTAATTGAGAATTATAACAGTTATAAATCCGGCGGGGAAATTATAGACACATGGTAATAAAAGTAATTTATGTTGCCGATTATGACATTTTATTCGGACTTCAGGCTGTATAATTATATTTGCTGTCTGAATACCGGTTCATCTGTGAATTTAAGAACCTGTTACCATAGGAAAAATGTATGGATTTTCGAGTATGATTTTGCTGAAGACAAGGCGAAAATCCGCAGACAGGCTGTCGGCTTTCAAGGATTTTCAACACTGTATTCTGTAAAATCTGACGAAATGACATATGTTTACGCCTATGGGAACAGGTTCTGAATAAAATATATATGAATCTGTATAGTTCTTCCGGTCTTTTGTGCAAATTTTTACAAAAAGCATTGATTTCTTTTTTAAAATATTGTATAATATAATATAGACTATAAGACCGGAAGGAAAGACAAAACCGCAAAGGAGGATTTATTATGGCAGAAAACACCAGTACCCAAATCAAGGAAAAAAAGTCGGAATTCTTTACATATAAAGGATTTCCGCTTGTAAGGAATAAAGATACCATTTATTACGGAAATATGTATGACAAATATGTTGTCATGCTTCAGATTACCGAAAAAACCAAGCAGGGAAATCTTAATATCGCAAGCAAGGTTAAGCTTTATCAGATGGCGACGGACGAAAACCTGAACCCAATTGAAGCTGTTGTCAAAACAAGCGAGAGAGGCAGTCTTTACGAAGCGCTTGATATGGCGTTTGTATGGCTTTCAAGAATGTAATTAGAAGCGGGGTACACTTTTGTGTGTCCCGTTTTTCATGTAAATATTAACAAAAACTCAATTAATTAACACTATTATTATGTTATAATTTATTTAATAAGTTTATTTATTTGAGAGGACGAAAAAAATGAATAACCGCAATATGCTGTTAAACGCTCAGTGGGAATTTGTCAAGCTGCCCGTAAATTCAGGAATTGAAGCTTTCAGGGAATGCGTGAACCTGTCTGCCGTAAATTTACCCCATGACTGGCTGATTTATGATACGAATAACCTTTATGAAAGCTCGGAGGGCTGGTATAGACGAACCGTGAACTGCGAAAAGGGTTATAACTACGCTTTGGAATTCGGCGGGGTTTATATGAATTCCACCGTTTATGTCAACGGGACGGAAGCTTATACCTGCCGTAACGGATACACCGCGTTCAGCGCTGATATTACCGGGTTTATCAGCGAAGGCGATAATGAAATCCTTGTTCAGGTAAGACATGAAGCTCCTAATTCAAGGTGGTATTCGGGAGCCGGGATTTACAGAAGCGTTTATTTAGTGAAAACTAAGCCGGTACATATAGCTTATAAAGGCGTTTATATTTCGGCGGACGCCAAAAGCGGTTCAGTTGCTGTAAAAACCGAATTTACCGGAGACGCTGATTTTGTTAAGCATACCGTATACGACGGCGACGGAACTGCCGTATGCGCGGTTCAGGCTGACGCTGGTGAAACCGCCGTAATGGAAGTAGAAAACCATAAGCTCTGGGGGCTTGAAACGCCGGAGCTTTATACTTTAAAAACAGAACTGATAGAATGCGGAATCACCGTTGACTGCGTTTTTGAACACTTCGGCTTCAGGGAGCTTGTATTTGACCCGGATAAAGGTTTTTTCCTGAACGGGGAAAATATGAAAATCAAGGGTGTGTGCAAACACCATGATTTGGGCTCTTTGGGCGCGGCTATGAATTATGACGCTCTTTACCGCCAGATTATGCTTTTTAAGGAAATGGGGGTTAATGCCGTACGGACTTCGCATAATATGCCCTCCTTTGAAATTATGGACATATGCGACCGGGTCGGTATGCTGATTGACGCCGAGAGCTTCGATATGTGGGAGCTTCCCAAGACTGAATTTGACAACCACCGGTTTTTCAGAGAAACCGCCCGTTCGGATATTGAAAGTTTAGTCAGGGTGTGCCGGAATCATCCGTCGCTTATGATGTGGTGCATTGGCAATGAGATTTATGACACCCATTCGTCCGACAGGGGTTATGAAACGGCTGAAATGCTTGTAAGCTGCGTGCGTGAGTTTGACCCCGCCCATAACGCTCCCTGTACCATAGGCTCCAACTTCATAGAGTGGGAAAGGTCGCAGAAAATAGGCGAAATGCTGGGTCTTTCGGGATATAACTACACCGAAAAATGTTATGACGCACATCATATAAAATACCCCGGCACCGTTATTTACGGAAGCGAAACCTCTTCCGCGGTATGCAGCAGGGGGGTATACCATTTTCCCGCCGGACTGCCGCTTTTATCCCATGACGATAACCAGTGCTCGTCGCTTGACAACAGCGTTGTAAACTGGGGAAGGACAGCCGAGGACGCATGGATTATGGACAGGGACAGAAGGTTCTGTGCAGGGCAGTTTGTCTGGACGGGTATTGACTATATCGGAGAACCTACCCCCTACAATACTAAAAACAGCTACTTCGGTATGATTGACACAGCGGGGTTTCCTAAGGATATATATTATTTCTATCAGTCCGTCTGGACGGATTTTATAAAGAAGCCGATGATTCATCTTCTTCCTTACTGGGATTTCAACGACGGTCAGCTTATAGACGTGATTGCGTATACAAACTGTCCTGAGTGCGAGCTGTTTTTAAACGGTACGTCTTTAGGCAAACGGAGTATTGACCATGAAAAAGGAAATACCGTACACGCTTCATGGCAGGTTCCTTATGAAAACGGTATTCTTACGGTTAGGGGTAATGATTATAACGGGAACATTCTTTGCACCGATGAACAGAGGAGCTTCGGCGACCCGGTTAGAATTACGCTTTCCGCAGATAAAGAAGAGATTAATGCCGACGGTACAAGTCTTTGCTTTATTGAAATTTCAGCGGTGGACAATAACGGCGTCTTCTGCGCAAACGCGCGTAACAGGATAAGCGTTGAAGTAAGCGGCGAAGGGCGTCTGCTGGGTCTTGACAACGGCGACTCCACCGATTATGAGCAGTATAAAACCACAAACCGCCGTCTTTTCAGCGGTAAGCTTGCGGCAATTATAGGAAGCACTCTGAAAAGCGGTGCCATTAGTGTTAAAGTGTCCTCAAAAGGGCTTGAGGACGCCGAATGCGTAATAAAAACAATCCCGCCCTGTAATGCTGTAACGGGCATAACGGCTTTGAATGAAGTTACCTATACGGAACCGGCGGACGATATTCCCATAAGAAAAATTACCCCGGTTATAAACACTGCCGGCAGTAAGCTTTGTATGGATGAGAACAACCGTACGGTAAACTTTTCTTATAAAATCCTGCCCAATAACGCTTCATACAGCGATATTTCCTGTAAAGCCGTTAAAACAAACGGGGTTTTGCATAACTGCTGCGCCGCTGAATGCAAAGACGGTATTATTACAGTAAACGCCTCCGGCGACGGCGAGGGGTTTATCAGGATTTATGCCTATAACGGTTCAAAATATCCGCAGGTTATTTCCGACCTGCCGTTTGAAATATGCGGTCTTGGGGAAGCTGTCAGGAACCCTTATGAAATGCTTTCCGGCTGTACATACAACATCAGCAGTATTCCTCTTAACATTATTGAAAACGGCGCGCTGGGCGGCTTTTCGCAGAAATGCTATTTAGGATTTACCTCCCTTGATTTCGGCAGAACCGGCAGTAAAATGCTTCGGATTCATGCGGGGAACAGTTCGGGAAGTAATATACCCTTTGAAATATGGGACGGTATACCGAATCAAGAAAAAAGCAGATTGATTTATACTGCAAAGTTCCCCCATAATAACGGCTGGGGAAGCTTTATGCCATGTGATTTCATTCTTCCTGAAAAAATCACCGGTGTTCATACCGTAAGCGTTGTCATTAAGGATAAGTGCATCTTCGGGGGACTGGAGTTCATCGCCCATAATAAAGCCTTTGAAAAGCTTGAAGCCGGGAGCTATGATGAGATTTACGGAGACGCCTATAAAACAGACGGCGGCAGTATTACGCAAATCGGGAATAATACCGTTATCGGGTTTTCCGGACTGGATTTCGGCGAAGGGGTAAACAGTATAAAAATCTGCGGGCGTACTCCGAATGAAATCAATACTATCCAGCTTCGTTATGAAGATAACGGAAAGGGAAAAACACAGCTTTTGGAGTTCGCTTATTCGGAGGATTATACCGAACAGACCTTTGCGCTGGAAAAAATCAGCGGAATGAATAAGATAAGTTTCGTATTTATGCCCGGAAGTAATTTTGACTTCTCCTGGTTTAAATTTGAAGAATAAACATCCTGTTAAAAATGGGGACTGTAAAATTGAAAGAGATAATTCTGCGTTTTATTCTGATGCTTTCAGCCGCGGCTGCATTAATTGCCGTTTGCATAGCTTTTTTGGAACGTGAGGACGTAAATTACAGCGATTCGTTTATTATTGATGAAACCGTTATAAATATAATAACCGAGGCTCAGACTGATAACGGAGCGGTACAGGCGGCTGTTGTTCTTGACAATATTACCGTTTTACCCGAAACAAAACTGCCCGATAATACAGAAGAAACCGAAGTGACGTCATCCTCGCGCACGATAATTACCAGCCGGGTGCGAAAGGATTACGACAGCAACGCCGTTTATATCGATATGGTTAATAATTTACAGCTTCCTGAGCTGCCCGTCGGGTGTGAAATTACGGCTTTGACTACCCTTTTGAATTTCTACGGGTTTAAAGCCGAGAAAACCGCTCTGGCGGAAAATTATCTGCCTATAGGCACAAATTACAGAACAGAAGGCGATAAGGTTTATAAGGACAGCTTTTTTGATTTTTTTATAGGCGACCCGTTTTCAAGGGGATACGGATGCTTTGCAAATGCGATTGAAAAGGCGGCGGAAGGCTATATCGCCGATAACGGGGGCGGATATACGGTACTGAATATTTCGGGAGCCCATCCCGATATCCTGTATGATTACCTTATACAGGGCGTTCCTGTTTTATGCTGGGCGACCGACGGGATGATTGAGCCTGAGTATTATGAAACATGGTATGATTTTACCACGGGAGAACAGCTTGACTGGTACCTTAACGAACACTGCTTTGTGCTTGCGGGGTTTAATATTAGCGGGAATACCGTTACCTTAAACGACCCGATGAAAGGTATTATTGATTATAACATAGACAAATTTGAAACGCGTTACGACCAGATGCACAGGCAGGCTGTTGTAATTCTGGAAGATACTCCTCAGGAAAAAAGGGAGCTTAACAACGAGAACGAAGAGTGACGGGTTTTAATATCAAATACGCAATGGCGGGAAAATAAGGGGAACCGTTATGAATATTAATTATGATACGTTATCAATCATGATGAAATACGGATTAATCATGACGGGAATACTTCTGCTTGTATTTTTGCTTGCGGCGGTAACGCCAAAGCTGGCAAAATTTGCCGATAAGATACTGGGGAGGGTAAAAAATCCTTTGACTGCTGATAATAAAGATGAAAGCGTTCCTTTTAATGAAGTCCATTCTGTTTATGACGGCAGCAAACCCATAACCGAATCAGAAAACGATAATGAAAATAAAAAATGAGGGTACAGTTATAATGAACTGCCCCCTCATTTTAAATTGTTATTACTTTTTAACCGCCGCCATAACGACAAGCGCAATATCGTTTCCGGTGTCGGCATTCAAAAACCTCATGTCAAAGCTTCCGTCGCCGCCCCATTCATTTTTAAAGTTATCAACGCACCATTCAGCCCACGGCATCCAAATTCCTTTCGGGTCGGGGATGTCATAACAGGCGGTAATATCAGCAATGCCTGTCTTTTCCCACAGTTTTTTCCACCACTCGCCGCTGTGGAACGAATACATGTCAGGCTGCCAGAATCCGCTGAGGGTATCGGGATAACCCCTTTCAAATTCTTTCACAAGCCCCGGCACGACTATGCCGAACTGCCCTCCCTTTTTCACAAGCTTCGAATAAGTGCAGGGGAAGTAAATTTCATCCGCGCCATAGTATTCATAGCTGTCTATAGATATGGCGGCGTCGAAAAATCCCTCGGCATAAGGAAGGGCATGCGCTTCCGCATGTATTGGGAATACCAGGCCGTCAACGCCCGCCTGCCTGAACCGCTCCAGGTTATCGGTCGCGTTCACCCACAAGTCATTTGCGAACACGGTAACGCCGAATTCCCTGGCAAGGAAAATTGATGTCAGACCCTTTCCGCATCCCATGTCAAGAACCTTCATACCGGGTTTCAAATCAAGGTTTCCGCAAAGCTCCTCAAGGAGATACAGGGGATTGGGACCCATCCAGTTTTCTGAAATAAAACTGCCGTCATATTTTTCGCTTCTTATATATTTATTCATTATAAACTCCGTTCAGCCTGTTTAGTAATTAACAATTAACAATGGCGGGATACCGCCTGCGGCGGTATGAATTAATTTTTTTCCTAAATATTTTCAGGCATAAAAATACCGTATAAAGCAACCTCGCTTTATACGGAAAAGTTACTTTTCAAAAAGGCACGGCAAAGCAAGGGGTAAACCCTTAGCCGCTTTGCGCCTGTATTAAATTTTAATAAAAATTCACCTTAAAAATAATATGAGCCGACATTAATACAGCTCCTTTCGGAATAATTTAAGCTCAGTATATCATATTTTATCGTTCTTGTCAAATCCTCAATCGGTTTTTTATGGTCTTATTCTGATGGCAATATAAGTTAAGGAAGAATATGCGGCAGGAATTCAACTAAAACCTATTAGATAAAAAATTACCGCTCTTATCCATAAAGCCGGAGCGATAATTTTCAAATATATTTATTTACGGACTGGCTTTAACCGATTAAGCTCCTCGTCTATAACCTTTTTATCGATACGCTCAAATAATATTTCAGGTTCAGGGATTATAAACCCCGCTGGAACGCTTTTTTCAGACCAATCGCTGCCGACGGAAAGCCAGTTCCTGATTTTCCCCGATGAGAACGGCAGGAACGGTTCAAGTAATACGGAAAGGTTCGCTATTATTTGTACGCAAGTGAAAATAGTTGTATAACAGGCGTTAATATCGGAATTTCTGGTTTCCCACGGTTTTTCCGAATCGAAATATTTATTTCCGGAACGCACGAACTCAAAAACCGCGTCAAGCGCGTCTTTAAGGGAACCTTTTTCAATCATTTTACCGGTATCCTTGTATAACCCCCCTATTCTTGAATTTATTTCACCGCTTATCTTTCCGTCAGGCACAACGCCCTTAAAATATTTATATATGAATACCAAAGTACGGTTTACAAAATTCCCGTATGCTCCGAGAAGCTCGTTGTTATGGCTGTTTATAAATTCCCTCCAGCTGAAATCGGCGTCCCTTTTTTCGGGAGCGTTTGCGATAAAAAAGTAACGGATTGAATCGGGGTCGTATCTGCCTGTTATATCCTTTAACCAAATAGCCCAGTTTTGGCTTGTGGAGATTTTACGCCCCTCAAGAGTCATGAATTCGCTTGATATTATATCGTCGGGAAGCTTCCAGTCTCCCCCGTTCGCAAGCATTAACGCCGGAAGGATGATGGTATGGAACGGAATGTTATCCTTTCCGTGAACATAATAATGCCGGCTGTCCTTTCCCCACAGGCTTTTGTAATCGGCATTCCGCATTTGCACGACGGCTTTGCTCATCGAAAGGTATCCCAGGACATTTTCAGCCCATATATAAATTTTCTTGTCCTCATAACCCTCTTTCGGAACACTGATACCCCAGTCCAAATCACGCGTCACAGCCCTGTCGCGAAGCCCCTCGTCTATATACCTTTTTGTGAATGCGACCGCATTTTTTCTCCAGTCAGGATGAGCTTCAAGAAAAGCTGTAAGCTCGCCTTCAAACTTCGATACGGCAATAAAAAGATGCTTTGAGGGGTGGAAATCCGGTTCTTTTCCGCATACAGTGCATTCAGGCTCCAAAAGGTTTTCCGGCTCCAAGACGGTTCCGCAGGCGTCGCACTGGTCACCCCTGGCTTTTTCCCCGCAAACGGGGCATTTCCCGACTACAAAACGGTCGGCGAGCGAAGTCCGGCAGCTGCCGCAAAACGCCTGGGGCGATTCATGCTCGTAAATGTATTCGCCGGCATACATTTTTCTGTGGAAATCCCGTATAAAGGATTTATGTTCATCGGAGGACGTTTTTCCGTAAAGGTCATAGCTGAATCCCAATGCCTTAAAACATCCGCAGAATTCCTCATGGTAATAATCACTGATTTCCCCGGGGGTCTTGTTTTCCTGCCTTGCCCTTATAACAACCGGGGTTCCGTGGCAGTCGCTCCCCGACACATAATAAACGTCGTCTCCCTTTGCGCGGTAATACCTGGCAATGACATCAGCCGGTAAAAGACCGGCAAGGTGACCGATATGAAGCGGACCGTTAGCATACGGCCATGCTCCGCCTATTAATATTTTCATACTATATACTCCTTTCAGTTCAGTATGTTAAATAAATTCTATTCGGTAAATAATACCGGATACGGCGTTGAACAGATTCTTAAAAATGCGTATAAAAAATACCCTCCCCTCCGAAAACAAAGTTTTCGGGGACGAGAGCATAAAGCTTCGCGATACCACCCCAAATTCATTCGCGCCTCGCGGCGCAAACCTCATCCGCTGCGGACGGGGAATGACCCGGCCAGAGCATAGCGATGTAACGGGCGCACCCGTCGCAGCCTTGGGTATTTTATAAATACCTTCGGTGCGCAGCTCCGAGACCATTTTCGGCGGTTACACAGCTTTTACCCGTTCTCAGCAGCAGGGTTCTCTGTATAAGGCATAACAGCTTACTCTTCTCTTCATTGCCTTTAATTTTACATGGTATTATTATAACAGGAATTTTTATAAATATCAACCGTTTTATAAAAATAAACCTAAGTATTAATTCTAAATGCGCTGTATTTTTCACTTCCACGGTCTTTTACTGCCCAGCCATCCCTTTTCTTCCCAGTATTCCCTGTCAAGAAGAGCATAGTCATTATTCATCTGGGATTTTCGCATCATGTTAAACAAGAATTTCAGCTTAAAGCCCGGTGAGGCTTTTTTGTTTTTCGCGATAATTTTACGGGCTGTTCTGTCTGTTTTAATATCGATTTTCTTTTTTGTCTTTTCGTTTACCCCGTCCCATGAAGCCGCCATAACCCTGAACGGAAGCTTATATATTTTCGGTATACCGAGGTAAAACATCTGCCGGGCAAGAGATTTAACGACATTTTTCATTCCCGCGCCCGCCGCGGTTGATATTACGACCGCAGTTTTTGAAAACATCGCCTCTTCCGGGCGGTGAGGAAGCCAAAGGGTGAAAATATGCTCCAGGAAGCACTTTATATGCCCCGTCATTTCCATTATGTAGGTAGGGGAACCTATAATAATCACATCGGAGGCAAGCATTGAGTTCAGAATCGGCGAAACCTGCTCCGCGCGGGGGCAGAATTCCCTGCCTTTATTCAAACAGGCATGGCACCCTGCGCATCCTCCGCTGAAATCCTTCGGCAGGAAGAATTCCTCAATATCACCGCCGGTCTTTTCGGCTGTAAGCCTTGCGATATGGTAAGTGCTGCCCTTGTGGTTCTGACCGTGAATCAATGTAATTTTCATGATACCGTTATTACACCCCCGTGATAGCAAGCGACGGAAGACGGCTTAAGCGCAAGCATTTTTTCAAACGAAGCCTGCGCTTCCTCCATGTTCTTGGTAAAATGAGGATTCGCGCCGGTAAGCTTCCCGTCGGTAATATTTGCCGCATCCCCTGCCACAATAATATTGCTTTCCTGTAAAAGAAGCGCTATATGCCCCGGCATATGACCGGGAGTGTGGATGACTTTAATACCGCCGCATAAGTCAAGCACCTCGCCGTCCTTGAGCTTCCTGTCGATTTTTACAAAGAAAAACGGAGCGCCCTTTTTAGCGCGTTCATAAAACGCCCTCTCGCTTTCGCTCATCAAATCGAAACGGCTTTCCATGTCGGTCAGCCTTACCGATGTCTTTTCACCCTGAATATACGGCGCTTCAAGCTCGTGAGCAAGGATTTCGGCACCCATATCCGAAAGGATTTTCGCGCTGCCGATATGGTCTAAATCCTGATGCGTGAGGATTACCTTGGTAATTTCCTCAAGCCGGCGCCCCGCTTTTTCAACCGCCTCCCTGAGAAGCTCTGTCTGACCGGGAAGGGCGGTGTCAATCAGCACAAGTTCATTTTCCCCGCTTATAATGACGGGACGGGATACGCCGTTTTCTCCGCCGATTTCAAGCATTTCAACGTTGTTTGCAATTTTCATAATAAAATCTCCTTTATATCAGACACCTTATGCTCAATTCCGCAAGGGTCTGTTTATTTTCCGTAAATTCTGATGAACTGACGGATGTTTTCCTCAATCATTTGCAGAGCTTCCCCTTCCCGTCCTGGATTTTCGTCGCACACCGCAAGCAAAAGATAAATAGGCGAATAAAAATGCATTGCCATAACCTTCGGATTTTCGGGTTTCAGTATGCCTTCCTTAATCAGCAGCTCAAACACCGAGCTTTGATACAAAAGAGGTTCGTCGGCATACTGCTTTACATATAAAGCCGCAAGCTCCGTGTTTGAATACTGTTCAATCGTCAGCATTTTCCTGAATTTTTTTGTATGTTCGTCATGCAGGAAATACAGAAAAAGCTTTATTCCGGTTTCAATCAGCTTTTCCTCAGTAACCATGCTGAAAAAGCCTATGTCCTTTAACGCCTCGTCTCCGCTTATTTGCAGGGATGCGGTATATTTTTTATACCGGATATCCATATCGGTGATAATCGCCTTAAAAATATCCTGTTTACTTTTGTAATGCTTATAAATTGACGGAGCCTTAATTCCGACCGCATTTGCTATTTCGGCAACGCTGACAGAGCTGAATCCCTTTACTGAAAACAATGTAAGGGCTTCCGACAGTATCCGTTCCTTAGTGGACAGCTTTTCATTCTTCATTCGGCAACCTCTTTTGGCTAATGATTATTAGCTTACATATATATTATAGCTAATTTTTGTTAGCCTGTCAAGTGTTTTTCAGTATTTTAACTATAAAAATTCTCGGCATTGTTTTTTATAGTAAGCGGTGCTATAATATAACTGTAATTGAATGCGCAGCAATTAACTAATTTATAAAGGTGAGTTATTATGACTGAAACAACAAAAAAACTGCAGGAATGGGCTGTCAGTAAAATCAAGTCGGAATACCTCGGCGATATTGCCTTACTGGTCGCGGTCGACGGAGTAAGCGTCAATAACGACGGTCACGGCGAGTGCTTTGATTATTTTGTTCCGGCTGCAGAACGCGGAAATAAACTGAGCCTTTCGTTTATCATTGACGGAGTCGGGCATGACCTTTATCCGCGAAGCTGGGAACGCTGCGAAAATACCGCCGGTTTAAACGACAATGCGGCATTTCTGCTTCTGAACGCAAGGATTATTTACAGCCGCTCGGCTGAGGATACTGAAAAATTTGAGCAATACCGTAAAAAACTGCTTGAGAATTTACAAGACAAGGAATATATGTACCGCAAGGCTCTTGAAAGGCTTGATACAGCGATGGGCTTTTACCAGACCCTGATGTTCGAGGAAAAACTCCGGAAAGCTATTACGGGACTTGGTTTTATCGAGCATTACATGGCCGTCATAGCCTTTTATCTGAACGGCTGCGTCTACTCCTGGTGGAGGAATTATTTTGACGACTTGCTTAAACTGCCGGAAATCCCCGGTAATTTTGCAGAGTACCATAAAGCGATGCTTTCCGTGCATTCGGTTGAGGAATGCCGGAGTCTTGCGTATCTGCTGATTGAAACGACGCGTAAATTCATTGCCGCGCATAAACCAGATTCAGCTGTCAGCGTTAAGACACCCGATGACAACCTGGCCGGCTGGTTCTGCGAAATGTCGCTTCAATGGAACAGACTTGCTTACTACTGCAAAATAAACGACGCCACAAGCGCTTTCGGGGACGCCATTATATTACAGTCGGAGCTGAACGCCGTCGGTTCTGAATACGGGCTTGACGACACTGATTTAATGAGTGCTTTTAACGCCGCCGACCTTCCGGCGTTCGGGGCAAGGGCAAAAGAAATTAATGGCGGCATTAGGAAAATCCTATTAGAGAACGGCGTTAAGCTCCTTGATTATCCGAACGTTGAGGAGTTCCTGAAAGAGAATTAATATAAAGGATTTTTATAAAAAACATTCCGTCCGTTCGGACAAAAACACCCGGAAAGGAATGATAATTAAAGATGAAATACAGGAACGCCTCGGAAATCCTCCCCGACGAGCTGTTAAAGGAACTGCAGAAATACGCTCAGGGTGAAATCATATATGTTCCCTCTGACAACAGGCGTAAAAAATGGGGGGAGGTCTCGGGCGCAAGGGGATATTACAGCCGGCGTAATGAGGAAATCCGCGACAAGTTCTTCCGGCTGAAAGTGCCTGTTATGAGTTTAAGCGAAGAGTACGGACTTTCGGAGGATACTGTCAGGAACATATGCTACCGTTAAAAAATAATTAAATCCAAAGGAAATAACTTACTTCCCCTCTTACGGTTTAATAAAGCAAGAATTGTTAAGAAACTCCCTGGTTTGTCTGTTATAATAATGTTGCAGCTGCAAAACGGAGGTTTAACATGAACAACTTTAATATAATCAAGGAAGCCCTTGTATACATTGATAATCATTTGGACGAGCAGATAAGTTATGAGACGCTGGCAGGGAAATTTCATTTTTCGCCGTATTATTTCCACCGTATGTTTTCGGCTGTTGCCGGCAAAACAATTGCTGCGTACATCCGTGACAGGCGGCTTTTAAAGGCGGGCGTTCATTTGTCGTCAGATGATAGGTCAATTCTTGAAATAGGGCTTGAATGCGGGTTTAATTCCGCACAGTCATTTTCCCGCTCTTTCAAGGAAGTTTATGGTATTTCTCCAAGCGATTACCGCAAATACGGATATAAACCGGTGGCCGTTACAGCGGAAGAAATGATTATGAAATTTACTAACAGATTAAAGGGAGGTATTTACGTGAATCCTAATATTATTAAACGCGGAGCAATGGTTATAGCCGGTGTTTCCGGCGACGGAAACAAAACCTGGGAAGTGTGGAACCGGTTTGAAAGCCTTATCAAGGAAAAGCCGGTTGAAAATAAGCTTTCCGAAAACAGTTATGAGGTAAGGCTTTATGACGGTGAGAAAAGTATTGTTCATGTCGGATTCTTGGTATCCGGAGATGAAGCAGAGCATCCTTATGAAATAATCAGGCTTCCGGCTTCACAGTATGCGTCTTTCGACGTCTATGTTGAAAAAGGCTATGAAAGCGAAAATGACGCAATGAATGAATGGCTCGGTACCAACAGCGGGGGATATTCTGAAAAACTTCTTGATGACAAACACTATTGCGTTGAGTATTACGACGAACGTTTCAACGGCAGCGAGGCAGGTTCAATAGTTGAAATCTGGATACCGGTAGAAAAGAAGTAAATCAATCCGCATTATATATTATCTCATAACAGCTAAAAGTAACAATATAATTAAAATCATACCGCCGCAGGCGGTATACCGACATTGTTAATTGTTAATTTTTAATTGTTAACTGATAATATGACCCTGCATAATTCCGTTTAAAAAGTCGGATACTCAAAAGGAAAACCTGATATAATAGTTTTTGAAAGGAAACGGGAATATGGATATTCTGTCTCAGTTAAACAGCGCGGTGGAATTTATCGAAGAACATATCGACGACGATATGGCGCTTGCCGACGTCGCTTCGGCAACGTCATACTCACCCTATCATTTCGGAAGGTTTTTCTATTATATCACCGATATGCCGCTTTCGGAATATATACGCAAGAGAAAGCTGTCGCTCGCCGCATTGAAGCTTCAGAGCGGCGACGGGAAGGTGATTGACCTTGCCGTTATGTACGGATATGAAAGCGCAGACAGCTTTACCCGCGCATTTGTAAAGCAGCATGGGATAACACCCTCAGCCGCGCGTAAAAAGGGCGCCAGCCTGACCATTTTTCCGCCGCTTACCTTTCAGATTAAAATAGAGGGAGTGCGGGCTATGAATTGCAGAATCGAAGAAAAGGAAGCTTTTGAGGTATTCGGAATTGAACGGTTTTTTTCGGACGATGAACTCAGCAGAGTTTCGGATTTCTGGGCGGAGTGTGAAAAAAGCGGCGATTACGGAAGGCTTTATAAGGCAGCTGGAGCAAGACGTCTGAAGGACGGAAAGCATTGTATAAATTCTATCCACGGCTACCATGAAATGAAGGACGGCAGGCTGCCTTACATGATTTGCGCGAAGAAAATGCTGGGAAACGACGCAACGGGCTTTAAGACGGTTCAGGTTCCGAAAGCGGCATGGGCGGTGTTCAAAAGCGATAAAACCGACAAGCCGGGCGTTGAGATATCTTCGCTTTTCAGCAGGGCATACAGCGAATGGTTACCCGCTTCCGGTTATAACAGGGCTTCAGGTCCTGAAATGGAAATATACTATACCGATACCGACGGAAAGCATTTCGAGGAGGTATGGATTCCGGTAAAAAAGATGTAATACGCTGATTAAAGAGGTTAAAAGTTTTTGTTATGTCACTTTGTAAAGATAAATAGCAGTTTTGATTAATTAAAGTCTGCTTATTAAAACAGTTTTTTAAACTGTTTTAATAAGCAGACATTATCAAGAAGTATTGCGAAAAAGCTCTGCTTCTTTCGCACCCGGAAACAGACTTGTCTGTTTCCGGGAAGGAACAATTACACAAAATGTGTAATTGTTCAGTACGCATTATTTAGAGCGATTAATGAGCCTCCTTAATATTAATGTTCTTAATATGTTTCTTAAAAACAATATTTATTTCACGCATAGTTCAGCCAGCGTTTCCCTGTCAGATGAATCATAAATACCTTTTAATGATGAAATTACATAGACGAGGGAATCTTTATTAACCCTGTTGAACGCAATGATATATTTGTTACCGATACTGACAGAATTCTTTGGTAAAACCGCAAAAATTTCTCCTTCGGATTTTCCTTTCAGACAATCGGTAATAACGGCATTATAGGAAGTTCTGTCTTCCGAATCGTTTGAAATATCAATTATTTCTACTTCCAGCACATAATCGGCTGTGCTGATAATATCCTCAGTATTTTCAGAACGCGTAAACGGAACTTTTTCGTCTTTCCTTATAAAAAAATTGTCCTTTGAATTGGTGATAAATTCTCTTGCTTCCGATAAGTCATTGAATACCTTTTCCTGTTTTATGCCGTAATATGATATATTGTCAACCGAATTATCATTAATTAAAGCATAAAAATCTCCCAGTAGCAAAAATTTTGATTCCTCATAAAATACGGATGAATCTTCTTCAAGCGCTAATATATAACTGCTGCCGTTTATAAATTCATTATTACCGGACATATACTCTATGCCGGTTTCTTCGATGACGCAAGCGGTCGGATACTGGTAAACCGTGAATTTATCAGTAATCTTCCCTGAAAAAATTTCCTGAGTTTCAAAAAAAGTTTTCGTGTAATCCTCTGATTTTTCATAGCCGACGCATTTAGCCAAAACCGTACTGTCGCTTAGTCCGATTAATTCCGGCAGGCTATAATTAATGACAATTGCCGAGCTTGCCGTTACTTCTTCGCCGGCTGAGTCAACAACTATTATTTCTTCGTCAGAAGCATTTGAATCAATCAATTCGTTCTCAGATGTACTTAATATTATTTCAGACATAGTATTATTTTCAATCCCTGAATTACCCGTGCATGATGAAAAAGCTAATATTATGGCGACTAATAATAGAAAAGTTTTACTATTTTTCATAAAGATACCTCCAATAAAAAGTTAAACTGCTATATATAGCCTTGAATTAATAGTATATAGATTATTATATAATATTTATTCCGTATAGTCAACTGCATACAAAGGCAGGGAGCCGTAACAAAAGTTCCTCAAAAAAAATAGTGCACAAAAATACACCCTGATTTGACTTGAAAAGCCATTTCAGGGTGTATTTAATACTAATTCCCACCGATTATTTGTGCAATTTGACGAAAGGAAAAACTTTTGTTACAGCCCCTTTAAAATAAATCATTTTAATTTATCATGTTTTGACTTTAATATCAATAGCAGATTTTTCATCGAAAAAGCAGATAATCCCTTTTTTATCTGAAACACAGGTAGGCATTTTTACAGCAAATTAAATTCTCCGGTCGCGGTTTTTTTGTTTTGTTCGCCGTTAAAAATATCAGCCGTCACTCTGTATAATCCCGGCTTGAATTCATAATTAAACATAGACAGCTTTTGTGAAAATCTGCCGATGATATTATCATTTTCATTCGTTTCTACCATATCAAAAATAAAAACAACATCGTCAATATATGGGATTTCATCCCAATTACCATCCTTGTATACATATAATAAAAACAACGGATCCCCCTCAAAATCCCGAGGTTGTTTTCCCTGCATATTATTAATTTTTACATTGAATGAAATTTCACCGTCTGAAGTATTTATATTATAATTATTATCGAAAATAACGGAATAAGTCCCCTTTAATGAGCGTCTGCCAAGATAAACGCCATTTTCGTTAAAGACATACCTGTAATTATCCGGAAATAAATGAACGCCCGACAGCTTTATGCCATCCTTGTAATAAAAACGTTTTCCCGTTGAAACCGATTTTCCCCAGCCGGTATATTTTTCTTGTGTTATGCCTTCGGGATTGATTTTATACATTATTCCTTCAACGCTTTTTAACTCTGCCGATACTTTAGGCGCGAAAGCTGCTGATAATACAGCAGCTATAAGTATCGAAATTATAACTAATATTCTTTTCATAAATATAACCATCCTTTCCGGATGTTTTGTCCTGAAAGGACAAAATTCCTACGAAGTAGCCCATTAGAAATACCTCAAATCATTAATGGCATACCATGTTTTATTAAACGGTATTATTTAATATACATTGTAAAAATATTATATAATTATTATATCCAACAGTCAACTGCTTAACTAATATTGGTAATAAAAGCTATGTATTTGGTTAATTATTATAACAAAATAAGCATTGAAATAACATTAATTGGGAATATAATAAAAATAATAAAAAAAGCTGACTGCTACGCTTTATGCATTCAGCCTTTTTATTTATTTAATGTCTGCTGATTAAAACATACCGCCGCAGGCGGTTTACCGCCATTGTTAATTGTTAATTTTTAATTATTAATTGATACTGACAGATGAACCCCCGGTTCATCTGTCAGCTTTTATTTCCCGTATTCTCTCGGACAGAGTTTCAATTTGGGAATACCCCAGCTCCTCAGCCTTTTGGAAGGCTTCGTCTGATTTTTCATATTCATACCCCATAGCGTAAGCCATTGAAAGCAGACCGTATGTCGCCGCGTTTTCAGGGGACAGCTCTTCCGCCTTTTCAAGGTATTTTATTGCATGAAACGGTTTGTTTTCAGTGATGTACTTATAGCCGAGGTTGTCGTATAAAAGCACTGAGGTTTCATCCTCCGGGTCAAGGGAAAGCGCCTTTTCGTAAGCCTCGTCAGCTTTTTCATTATCGCCGGTTTCACGGTATGCCACGCCTAGGCTCGCCCAGCTGTCAAAGCTGCCGGGATTAACGTCAATCGCCGTCAGGTATGCGTCTATGCTGCCCTGATAATCCTCAAGCCTGAACAGTACCCCTCCTATTGAAAAATAAAGCTTCTCCTCGCTGAACTCATCAACACCGTATTCCTCGGCAAGCCTGAGCTTTTCAAGAGCCTGCGCATAATTGCCCTTTTCAAACTCGCGTATACCTTCAACCGCAATATCATCGGCTTTTCTGCCGCTGCACCCCGTTGCCGCGGCAAGGATTAATATTATAACAGAAATTAAAAATACTCCGGATTTCTTTTTCATATATATGACCATGCCTTTCAAGTTGTGTAAATTGTTCGGTATATATATATTATAACATAATATTCAATAAAAGTCACCTGTTTTACGGAATAAAGTTTGATACTAATCCACAGTCAGAACAATCTGTTCTCATCGCCTGCTTTCAGTTGACAATTGGACAGATACGGTTGTAATTATAAACTATTATTAAAATAATGAACAAATTCACAAAATAATCATACATTTTTATAATAAATATGTTAAAATTATATTGGTGTAATATTATTAATACGTATACCCAAAGATATTCGGAAAGGAAACCGTAATGTTCAATCCCGTAAAATTTATCCTTAACACAAAAATGCGCAATAAGATGATATTTATGTGCATTTGTGTTATTGTGCCAGTTTTCTCCGCGGGGGTCTATCTCATAATAAACACCAACGGTATTTTACAGGATAATATAATCAAGCAGGGCTACAACGACGCGGAAAATCTCGCAAACCGCCTCAAGGATACGATTTTTACGACAATAAGCATTTCCGAACGGGTTTACAGCGACCCTGACCTTCAATACCTTATAAATGATAATTTTGATTCGGCTTTGGATTACCGTGAATTTTATGACAATAACAACATAATTGACGAATATCTCGACGCTTATCCTCAGTTTGAAAACATCACCTTTTACCTTGATATTGATGGTTTTTTATATAATAATAATTTTAAGAAGGTTACTCCGGTTGTAGCCGATTCATACTGGTATTCAAGCGCCGATTCCGCTCATGAGCAAAAGTGGTATGTTATAAAGAACCCTGATAACGAGAGCCTCAATTTAAGCCTTGTAAGGGCTGTTTATAACTCAGACGGGGAGTTTACGGGCGTAATGGTATTTTCATTGAATACCGGCTGGATTGAAACGCTTATGAAAGACGAGATTTTTGACGTTGTTTTTTCCGTACACGACAATATCGTTTTTTACAGTAATATTCCCGGCATTACAATCGGGAATGTAATACCCAACAACAACATAAGATTCTATCCGGGAACGTCCGATACGTTTGAGATTTTCGACAATAATATTCTGACCCAGAGGGGGAATGCAATAGTTTCATATTTTGACTATGAAAATACGTCGAATATTTTTCAGATATACCTTGTCAAGCCTTTCAGCATGATATATGAAAGCACTGAAAATATTACGGTTATTTATGTCTGGTATATGTCGTTATGCGCAATCCTTTCCGTGCTGTTTACTATTCTGTTTTCCAGTATGTTCTCCAGGCGTATACATTTCCTTAAAAACGAGATGCATAACGTCGCCAACGGTAACTTTAAACTGGAAAAAAAGATTAAAGGCTCGGATGAAATTTTTGACCTTTATTCAGATTTGCAGCAGATGGTGGACAGCATTCAGATGCTGATTAAGGTCGCATATGAAGCGAAAATACAGTCGGAGTCCTTTAAATCCGACCAGCTTGAGGCTGAGTTCAAAGCCCTCGCCAGCCAGATTAATCCTCACTTCCTTTATAATACGCTTGAAACTATACGTATGAAGGCATATTTCAACGGCGACAAGGAAACGGCTGGGCTTGTCAAAAAGCTGGGTAAATTCATGCGCCGCTGCCTTGAGGTCAAGGATGAAACGGTTACTCTTGAATCGGAGCTTGAATTTACCAACAGTTACCTTGAGCTGCAAAAAGCGCGTTTCGGCGAACGCGTGACATACTCGATATACTGCGAGGTTGACAGGAATTACAGAATACTGCCGCTGATAATTCAGCCGATTGCGGAAAATGCGTTCGTACACGGTGTTGAGGGAGTCAAGTCAAACGGGAATATTAAAATAAGGGTTTATTATAAAAACGATAATGTTGTTATTGACGTATCCGACAACGGACAGGGCATCACGGATGAAAAGCTGGCTGTTCTGAGGAACCGGCTTATAAAAAACGATACGTCTTCAGGCAAGAACATCGGTCTTACCAATGTCAACAAGAGAATAAAAATGTATCACGGCGAAGCTTACGGAATTACCGTTAAAAGCACCGAGGGGAAGGGTACTCTTGTATCCGTTACGCTTCCGAGGGATGTCAGTGATAAACTGGCGTTTAAAAATAACGCGGACAATATAGTAGGTTAAGTTTAAAACACTCAGGGGTTTTTAAACCGGAACTGAGTGAGCTGCGCAAAGCTGTTAAGCTGCTGTATAGTATAATTTACCATAACAGGAGGTATGTTTTGTGTTAAGAGTTTTGCTGGTGGATGATGAACCTAATGTCAGGAACGGCATAAGAATTATGATTCCCTGGGATGAGCTGGGACTTGCCGTTATCGCGGAAGCCGGGGACGGGGACGAAGGCCTTTCCAAAATCCTCAGCTTAAAACCCGATATAGTCATCGCAGATGTGAAAATGCCCGGAATGACGGGTATTCAAATGATTGAGGCTGCCTGTAAAAACGGTTTCAAGGGCAAATGCCTTATCCTTTCGGGGTATTCTGACTTTACTTATGCCAAAGAGGCAATGCAGCTGGGAGTAAAGCAGTTCATCTTAAAACCTCTTGACGAGGACGAACTCATTAAGGCGCTGAAAGATGTGCATTATCAAATTCTGAACGAACGCCAAAGCAGCTATTATGCCGACAAAGGCAATGAGTATATAAATGAAAAGCTTGTCAAAGCTCTTCTTCTTGGCGACAGGCAGGCATTCGGCAGTATGGATATCTCTTCATACAGCTACCGGAATTACGATGTTGCGTTAATCAGCGCCGCCGCCGAATGTTCGGAGGAAGAGCAATCGGCTCTTCTCGAATCCGTATATAATGAAATACAAGGAAATAATGACGTAGACGTTATCACCACCGATTTAAGCGGAATGCTTGCCGTTCTTTTTAAGGGCTGGAAGCGCAGCCGGATTATCGACTTTTTAATGAAGCTGAATAAAATCCATATGAGAAAGGTTTTTATTACCTTAGGTTTGACGGCGACGGGCATTTATATGATTAAACAGTCATATTACTCCGCCGATTCCCTTTATAAGAACAGGTTCCTTTATCTTCATTACGGAGTTGTGACGTCGGAAAACGCAAGTAAAAGCAGTACGGGTGACCTTAACGAGCTGGACGAAGCCGCGAGGCAGATTTACGCGTATATTGAAATCAACGATATACCCAAGCTTGAGGCTTCCCTTGAACAGCTTCAGGACACCCTATGCAAAAACGGACTCACCCCCGAACGGATTAAGGTTATATGCATAACCCTCGTTATGGATTTTAAATCCCGTCTTATAAAAAATTTCGGCGATAAAAAATCCGAAACAGCGTTTGAAGAAGACACAGCCCGCATAATAAGCTCCATGAACAGCCTGTTTGAAATAATTGAAATGCTCAAGGAGACGTTATCCGGGATTTCAAACACATACTTCGGTAAAACCACCAAAAGCACGATGGAGCGGGTAGTGCAGTATATAAAGGCAAATTACACAAGGGAGCTTAAGCTTGAAATGCTTGCGGGGATTTTCGGCTATAACAGCGCATACCTCGGAAAGGTTTTTCATCAGTATACGGGCGACAACTTCAACAATTACCTTGACGGCATCAGGATTACCGAGGCTAAAAGACTGCTTTCAATGGAAGAGCATAAGGTGTATGAGGTGGCTGAAATGGTAGGGTATTCGAATATAAATTATTTCCACAATAAATTTAAAAAGCTGGTCGGCATAAGTCCTCTTTCATATAAAAAGAAATATGCCGGTTATCAGGGAGATAACGGATAGTTATATTAAACAACAAATTCAAGAAACCTTTGGATTCATGGATGGTAAGGTTATTTCATACCAAACCCGTTATGCCAGCGGCAGCGGGGAATGGAATGAAGATGGCAAGGCAAGAATGGTGAAGTTCAGTACCTGTCGAGAAATTAAAACAGATGGAACAAATGAATACCTGTTAGTGATTTCTTATTATGATGAAAATGATTTTGAAACCGATTTGGTGGGAATATTCGGAATTTCTTTTGCGGAAGTAAACCAAAACAATACCGGCACCGATTCGTTATTAAAAGAATTACGTATCGATGCATAATAGTATTACCTGATAAAAATACCCGTACTATTACATTTTACTGTATAAAAATCAATGTCAACAACTTAAGCAAAAAACGAATAACTTTCTAATCATAGACAGTGAGCAGTGGTCAGTGGTCAGATTTCTGATAACTGGCGTCTGGAATCTGGAATCTTATTGTAAAGTAAAATCTCTTAAGTTGTTACCATTGGTATAAAAATAGGAAGTGAAATAAAATTGCCTGACAAGAAAAAGAAGAATTCGTTCATGGATACCGTCCGCAGGGTCAACGAGCGCGAGAGGAAAGCCGAAATCGAACAGGCGGCTCAGGAAACTAAAAGGCTTGCCGAACATGAACGGCTGCGGCGAGAGGAATACGGCAAAAAGCTCGAAAAGGACCGTATTGAGCTGCTGAAGATTAAAAGCGGCGTACTGGACGAATCCGCCCTGCCGAAAGAGGAAAAGACTGTTAAGGAATACAGCTTAAAGGAAAGAATAGGGAACTTCATTTATCATAACAAGGGATATATGCTTGCGGGGGCTTTTATCCTTATAATTGCCGTATTCTTCGTTTATGATATGGCAAGGCAGGTGTACCCAGACGTTACCGTTATGATTATAGCTACGGACGGGGAATTTTATTACCATACCGAAAAAATGACGGAGGTATTTGAAGCTTACTGCAAGGATTATAACGACGACGGCGAAGTTAAGGTAAGGGTTGCATATCTTCCCGCCGTTCCCGACGAGGCAAGCAGCTCCGATTATTATTATACGCAGGCTAATCAGACCAAGCTTATAGCCGAATTTCAGTCCGAGGATTCAATAATAGTAATCGGAGACGAAAAAGCTGTCGGTACGCTCGGCATAAACGAGGGTGTGCTTGCCGATATGCGGTTTGTTTTCCGTGACGATGAAAATTCCGGTATTTACGGTTATATGCTTAAAGGTACGGGTTTTGCCGAGGATGCCGGTTACCCCGGCATGGCTGACGATTTATTCATAGGTTTCAGGGAGCCACGGGACGTCCCGGGTGTAAACTATGAGAGATTTAAAAGGAATTATGACAACGCCGTTGAGCTATGGACTAATTATCTGAATAAAAACATACAGAATCAGCCGGCTGCCGGATAAAACAAGGGGGATACTGGAATGGGACGGTTTAAGAAAATATTATCCTTTAAACCCGGCGATATTCACTCTATGTCAATGCGGCAGAAACGCGAATGCATGAATGAAATCAACCGCCGGAGGGATAAGGCTGTTAAATTCTCCGCGTTTTACAGTATAGCCGTGTTTATTTTCGCCGGTATAAAATCGCTTTATAATTTTATATTCCTTCTAAGGGATGAAACCGTTCTTGAAAACATAAGCCCCCTGCTCCTTTTGTTCGCCGTAGTTTTAATGGCGGTGTCATTTTTTGCCTGTATGCTTAAAAGGGCATTGATTACAACAACCATGGTTTTCTATGCCGCGTTCGCTGTGTACCTTATCCTTTCCGGGGGTGTAAGCATAATTCTGGCGCCTTTTTCATTATTCGGAACGGCTGTTTATTTCTGGCTTTTAGGTGTTTACGACGCAGACGTGACCCTGAAAAATGAACCCGGCTACCCGGATTTCCTTGAGCTGTCAAAGGATATGCTGCAAAAAGAAAAAGATAGCATACATATAACTGACAACAGGGAAAATGAACAGATTAAAGATGAATAAAAAAATGCGTATCTGAAATTTCCGGATACGCATTTTTTCAAGTAAAGTATTTGTTTATTACCGGCTTTGAAATGATATATTGAAGCTATTATCTTTTCCTTTAAAAAAGACCGAACCGTTTTCTAGTTTCTGACCGCGGTTGAATTCATTTTCACCAAGTTCATCAGAAATACTATATATCTTTTTACTGTCTGTATCTATTAAGCAAATTCCTCTGTAATCAGTGCTGCCGTAATCATTGGAAATCAAATTTATATACGGATATTTACCTATAATACCGCATCCGTTTATCATTCCGTTCAGTTCTTTATCATTGACATGAATTATTTTATTCTGAGCAATGTCATAAATATTTATTTCAATACTGGTATAGTTATTTGCTTCCGGCAGTTCTTCCCATATTATAAAGTTATCGGATGAAGCATAGAAATCTGTATGATTATAATCATCTAAAGATAATGAAAAACTTGAATTATCGTTGCTGTAATTGAAATTACCTCCGGCAATATAACAATAGCTGTTGTTATCAGCTGTAAATCTGGTAAAAGGATTCGGGCAATGTATATTTGAAAACAAGCTTTTTAATCCTGTATCTTTACTATAATTCATAATACCATAAGTAATTATGCCGTTTTCCTCTTTCCCAGTGTACCAGTACAGTCCATCGGAATCACATGACAAAATCGGAACTATTCCTGACGGTAAATCGGTATAATTCAATAATATCTCAGCAGTTTTTGAATTTGTATCAAATTCTACTATAAACCATTCATCTGATGTTAAATAATAGCCTGACCAATAAAGACAACCGTCATAATAAACAGCTGAAAGTATTTCTGTTGCTTTCAAGTCAGTATGCTCTCCAATATCAAAAACACATTGTTTTTGATAATTATATTTTTCGACAGCATATATCTTCAGGTTGCCGTTATAGTTGTTCATAATACTTTTATCAATAAAATAGTAAATATATTCCGGAGAATCAACAGTAATGGAATTACCGGCGTTTTGTCCTTTGACATCTTCTAAGACATAGTCGGGCGTACCTATTGATAAAAGATAATTTGTATCTATCGGGAAGGTTGAGTTAATGTATGTTTCAACCTTTATTCCGGGCGGCATTCCGAAAACCAAATCAAATTCCAGTAAAGATGTTTTTTCAGAATCTGACATGTTAATTGAAGGTATGTTATTGTTTAATGCTGTTGTTTTATTTAATAATTTATTGCCGTCAGTTTTATCGGAACAAGCTGTAACGGTTATTATAAATAAGCAAATTGTAATTATATACAAATACTTTTTCATTATACACCTGAATTCTATTTACAATATCAATGTAAAATATAGTTATTTAATGTCTGCTGAATAATTGAAAAATGCCGTCGCTATGCGACGTATAAGCATTTTTCGATTATTCTAGTGCAAGGTTTTTGAGTAAAATTACTCAAAACTCTTGCACTTATAAAACAGTTTTATGAGAAAACTGTTTTATAAACAGACATTATCAAGAAGTATTGCGAAAAAGCACTGCTTTTTCGCAACCAGAAACAGATTTGTCTGTTTCTGGAAACAATTACGCAAAATGTGTAATTGTTCAGTACGCATTATTTAATAATTTATGTTATATATTATTAATTGTTACTCCGCAATTCAACAGAGCAACAATTAATATTTAATAATAAACAATTTATAAAGAAATTAAGTATCTAACATCATTATTGATATTCAAACTATCATTTGTCGATATAGCAATGGAACTTAAAGCATTATCAATAGTAACAGTATGGTTTCCATAATATGTTGAATTATAATGAGGATCAACTACAGTAACAGTATTGTGTTGTTGATCTATACTGCTAATAACAACATAATGACCTGAATTAACTCCTTGATAATAACTTAATTTACCAGTATACGCATGTAGGATTACAGGTCTGTCATAATATAAGCTACTATAAACTTTTGTGGAAAAAGTGCTTTTACTCATTCCGGTTGCTGCCGTGTAGGCATATGTTCTACTGTTAGGTACAAAACTATTCAAATCGTCAACTATTTTATAAACTACAGCAGCAACGTTACCATTTGTAGACTGCATTTTGGCAAGAGTGGTTTGTTTTTCAGTGTCAGTATTACCCGAAACGCTGGAACCTCTGCCAAAACCGTAAATTGACATTAGCATTGAGGCATAACCGCAATAATAACTATTTGGCTGCTGAATTAAAGGCACAGTACAATAAGCTATCGGTCCACTTGAGCCCATTGTTTGCGGAAGTAATCTCTTTGTAATTTCATTGGTTATATATTTTTCGGCGGTAGCAGGACTTTGTGAACACATTAACATGAATTGTGGGTCATTTAAGTATTCAGCCATAATTTCAGATCTGATTTGAGCTTCCATCTCTGAGCGACTAATGTCATCATTTGCCGATACACTTAAACATATTAAATTAAAAGTAAATACTAATGAAATAATAACTGAGATAAATCTTTTAATGTTCATTATATTTCCTCCAATAAATTTATTTTTCTTCTTTATCATGTGCACTTGATAAAAACAAAAATTATTTTTATAGGAAAATT
>QMCD01001033.1_pt2 | contig 29332 bp, 60 predicted proteins | sample 1821841 | NCBI WGS metagenome assembly QMCD01 (sample SAMN01991225, study PRJNA193472) | Termite gut metagenome, whole genome shotgun sequencing project. | isolation source: worker | host: Macrotermes natalensis | reverse complement strand
GTGAGGGATCGCCTTTTATGGTTTTATCAACATACCCCAACTCCGCCAATTTATTTCTTAATTCTTCGGAGTTCTTTCTAATAAATGCAGCTTGTGTAAATGCCATTTTATTTACTTATAAAGTTAAACATTTTTTCGTACAATGGGTACGATACATCTTTTAGTATCTCTAAATCACTGTTAATGCAGTCAGTATCTTCCAACTTAAGGCATACTCTATATTTAAGCAGCAGCCGTAAATGGTATAATCCAATATCTATGGCTCTATGATTTATAAGTTCTAATCCTTCCCCTCTATAGGCGTCCCATTCCTCGAAAAGGTTGCCGATAATCAGCAGTGCCTTTTTATTTCGTAGGAGCTTGCATAGTTCTGCTTTTCTCATCTTTGGATTTACGCCAAAATGGTTAGCGATTACATATCCGAAGAGGTGATTATTCCCTAGAGTATGGATTCTTATTGTTTCTTTGTGATTATGCATATTAAGTAAGCTTATCTGTTAGTACTTCCACTCTTCTTACATGTTGTTCTGTTTTTGTCATTAGAGCATCAAACTCTTCTTGTGTTAGTATGTACATCATGGCTAAATATTAAATATGTTATAATCTCTCTCAACACAATTTTTCGGTAAATCCTTTCGGTCTATTCCAGCTTGCTTGAGCAGGCTGTCCTTGAAGTAATTTTTTTGTGTATAAAATCCTGCTTTGTCATTTGTCATATATGCCGAATTACAATAGTCAATAAACGCTACAAGCTCTTTTTTATCATACTTCTTACCACTCATCAAGCCAATCTTGTATAAATCGCAGTAACCGGCTGTTTGGCGAATCATTTCCTTGCTGCTTTCGATGTCAACAATAGGTTCTATGCTAGCAAAAGTTTTAAATCCCGCTTTGTGCAGCATTCTCATTGCTTTGATACGCTCTATATTAGGCGAAGCATTAGGTTCTAGCTCATCATGTCCTGTTAATGTAAAGCCGAAAGCTATATATTTAAGGGCTTCTTCTTTTGCCCACGTTGGCACTATGCTTTCTGACTCATTTAAACCTTGCAAAATTATATCAGCAAATTCATGGCGTTTTGTTAGTATCTTACATGGTACTTTCTGCGTAATCGCATGACCAACGGCTCTCCATGTTAAGGCTGATGTTTCAGTTAGAAATGGGTCGCTGTTAAACGTAAAAAACAAACCATGCTTTTGTAGCTGCTCTAAATTTTGCCGCAATTCCTTAGCAAAAATGAGAAGCGCTGTTTGCTCATTCTTAAGCCCTTTCTTAAGCGTTGGTGTGGTACTCCAATTCTTAGATAGTACCCCTTTCTTCATGTAGCAGTAGGAGCAATCGTTACTGCATCCGTTATACAAGTTACACGCCCAATACGAATACTCTTTCGCTTTGCCGCTGGGGTTATAGATTGTTTTTCCTTTCATAACCTTTATTTATTTTATGTTTTTGTATGCTTATTTAATAGTTTATAATTTATAATTTATTATTTAACAACATTGCCCAATTTCCTCAAATAGTTGTTCAAAGTCTTCACATAATGGCTCAGAAGCATCATTAATACGTTCTAGATCTACACATTCGGGGCACATGCGCTGCCCCTTGTAGCTATCGAATTCTTCTACCTGATAGCGGTCGCCACATAAGGGGCATCGCTCCATTGTTTCGTCTTCATCTTGATATAATGATGATTCTATACTATTCAGATAGTCATCATAAGTTTGCTCTATATTCATAATCTATTCAACTATATTATAAACACCAGTGTTGAGAAACTCAGCAATAACTTCTAATGCTGCTAATTTTGTTAGCTCTCCGTTTTCTTTATTTTCTCGTAGATGTAGGTATATAGTATTACTTCCCTTACCAAGCGTTTGCTGGAGTGTTCGCTTAATTTCCCCACCATATTTGTGGTCATATCCTTGTATTCTGAAAATGGTATCAAGTTTTAACTTCATAATCTAATTTATTAAAGTAATTGTATCACTAGGGTAAAGCATTGTTTTAAATTTATATTTATACGCAGTGCCATCTTTTTTAATTTGAGTAACTACTGGTAAAACACAATCAAGCCATATTTCATATCCAACTATTATTGCTTGTCTTTCATCTTTTCTACCTTCATTAACAATTACCTTTTGTCCTATATCAAATTGAGCATAAGTTCTTATATATTGCTCATTTAATACGCTAATTTGGGAGTTGAAATTTTTAGTAATTTCTTCTTTTTGCTTTATGTATTCTTCCTTAGTCATACATTACAGTTTCTAGTGATTTGCATATTTGATAGCTAACTTCTGCGGCAACTCCATTACCACAACATTTTATTCGCTCTTTTCTTACTTTTTTAAGCATTCCGATAATTGATTTTTCAATATCTTCTTCGGAAGCCTTCGGATACATTCTTTTAATATCCATTCGTAGTCTGGTAACGTCCAGCCATTCGGGTAAGTCATCATCCATTCGGTGAATTCTGGTTGCAACTTCATGCCATTGTTCTGTAATATCTGTTCTTCTATAAAATTTGGAACTTGCTTTTGGTATGTATTTGATGTCTTCCCCTTGTGGTCTCTTGCAACACATGTAGGAAGACTTTTTTTCATTGCAGTTACTAAACCATCTCCACTCGTTTGAGAACATCCTTTGTAGTTGTAGTTCCCATTTACTGTTACAGTTGGGAGCATACCAAACTTGAACTGCTGAGCTGATGTGTCTATACTTCCCGAAATACCATCCAGTTTTGCGTTCTCCGTTAATATATTGGTTGGTGTTTTTAGCGATAAAGAAGATTCGCTGCCTTTTGTGGCAGGCGCCAATGCCTGCAGCTGGAATATTAATCGGTTGAACCTCGTACCCTGAATTTTCCATCTCAAGGCAAAAATCCTCGAAGACCATCCCATTTGATATACTAACGATTCCAAGAACGTTTTCTGCCACAATGAATTTTGGGTTAACTTCTTGAACGATTCTAATGCACTCTTTGCGTATAGCTCTTTGGTCGCTATCTCCTTCTCGTTTCCCTGCGGTTGAGTATGGTTGGCCCGGGAATCCGAAGAAAAGCACATCAACTGTATTTCTGTATTGTTTTCCATTGAAAGTTTTTACGTCTTTATATTTAGGAATATTAGGATAATTTCTTTGAAGTACAGATTGGCAGTAGCTATCTATTTCTACTTGAAATATAGGTTCCCATCCTAGCCAATCTGCTCCTAATCCCATACCTTCAACACCTGAGCATAGACTGGCATAAGTTATCATTAAGTTCAGTTTTTTAGTTTAAGTTTATATGACAATGGGAGGAATGACGTAGTATCCTATAAAGCAATCTATATCGTGTGCACTGATAACCACTTTCACACCTGTTTCAGTAAGGCATGTTACTTTTTCACTCCCTTTAGGACTTTCACCAACTTCTCCGAACGAAACTGGAGTAAGCATTCTATTATCTTTAGTTAGTATTTTCATTGTTTAGTAGATGTTATCTTTAAGATTGTTTTCTGCATTTTCATAACTGCTTTGGTTGCCAATTATCCACTTAGCACCAGCTATAAAAGCGTCTATAATTATACAAGATAGACTTATATCATATCCATCATCTGTAACAGTGTCGCATGATTTACTATACTGTTTTGCTGCTTGTTCTAAATCCATTGTTAATACTCCTTTATTTTAAATTCCACCGCAAATGTTTTTTGTTCCATAACTAAATAGTATTAATATCAATAGCAAGACCTTCTTTTATTAAGCCTCTATAATCAAAGTGATGTTGGTGTAGAAAGTCATATAGTTCAACTATCATATTAGTATCTGTATCTTTATACTCCATATTTTTCATGCTATAATATAAAGTTGAAAATCTCAGTAATTTATGTGTTAACTCATCTATTATAACCATAAATAATTCATTACCATTTTCAGCAGCAAGCATTTTATCATATCTTTCTATTTGCTCCCATCCTAATTCTTTATTAGAACTTATCTTAGCCATTTCTACAATAGGAATCTTACCATTCTCAATGCAAGGTTTTGTTAGGTCAGTTAGTGGACGAAGTATTGGTTTTATTATATCCCAAAATACACCAAATTGTGTTATCCTTCTGATAGATAAAGTAAATGTTTTACCGTATTTTGAAATAACATTTAATTCGTAAGGTAAATATCCTGCTATATCTTTTAGCTCTAGCGTTTTCATATCTTAATTGTTATTTTTGCTCCTTTAGTTAAACATTTTGACCTATGCTTACATATTTTATTACCTGAAAAATCTAGGCAATCATGCTTGTTACAATCATCTTTTAATACAGGTATATTATATAAACTACACCAAATAATACCATCTAATGAATTATCAGGTATAGCCTTATATAGCTTAAATTCTGAAATACCCATTGATTTTGCCACCTCAATATGATAGTCTAAGGTATAGGCAAACTCATCGTTTTTAGTAAAATATAGTTTTTTCATGGTTAAATTTCTACTGGTTCGTTTTCCCATGTTAACTCTCTACCTATTAGTTTTTTAATAGAACCTTTAGGTAGTAATGAATATATATTTCCTATATAAATCCAAACAACTACACCTTCTTCTTTATGAGGTTTATTAATATATATATACTCATCTCCATTTTTATCAACTGCTAACCACGCCATAGCTACCTATTATTAGTTATTAATCTGTAAAATAAGATACTTTATACATTTTTTCGTCATAAAACTTAAATCTAGGCATATTAGTAACTTCTCTAATACCTAATTCCATACATATCTCATCTTTTGTCATATTTGGATGCTTACCCCATACCTCACAACCAGAATGCCATGCTTTAAATATTACAGCACAAAACAAATTATTAGGCTTTTCTTCAAGTATTTGAATAGGTGTTTTATACGTATATTCAGGTGTTATAGTATCAGATAACTTACTTGCTACCCTGTTATATATTTCTCTATTTTCTTCTGCTTCATCCCAACAACACACCTCACAATACGCAACTGGTTCAGTACAGTATGAGCATGGAGGGTTAATATGACATGAGCAGCAACCTTCCTTATTGTGCTCTTTTATTATACCTATGCACCCTTCTCTGTTACATACATCACCTAATATGTATCCATATTCTTTAGTCATAGCTATCTATTATTAGTTGTTATAATTAAAGAGTAAAAAGTCTTTCAATAGGTTTATATGTTTTACTTGTATTTAAAGAGTTAATAACTTGCTTACTCCATACGCATTTAAAATCACTTGGCGCTCTGTACTCTGAAACGAATATTTTAGAACCTGTTTTACTTACATCTCTACACCACTGCCAAAACTCTTCGTAGTTAAAGTGTTTTGAAAATGCGTACTGTTTTGTACCTTGATAAGGAATATCGCAATATACAATAGAATCCTTACGAAAATTACTCAACGATTTATAGTTGTATGTGATAAACGTAATTTCACTAATAAGCGGAACTTGATTTAACGTATTACTTATTTGTTCTTTAACGTAGTCTCTACCACTCGCCTTGCCGCTGTACCATCCGTCATAAAATCTACCGTTAAACGATGCCATAAACCCAATCCAGCCTATTAAAAATATCTCGTAAAAATTATACCCACCGCAAGTATTGTTAACAATCTCTCTGACTTCATCGTAGCTACTTTTTAAGTTGTTAAACTTATTTCTATACTCATCATATAGCGACTTTGGTATTTCCATTGGTTTATCCAAATTCATTTGTAAACCCTTCCACATAGCTATTAAAAATGGGTTATAGTCATTTGCAACTTTACTTATAGATTGAGCGTAATAGTTAATCGAATCCATAGTACCTAATCCGCCGCAAAACGGTTCTACATAGTACCTATAATGCTGTGAATTTTCTAAAATAATTGGTAGAATGTCGTTTTTAATACGACTTTTACTTCCCATATATTTCATAGCTATCTATTATTTGTAGTTATATAAACTATTCTAAAACTTCCATCAGCAAAAACTCTAACAGTTACATGGTCTTTACAGGAAGATAAAAAGTAGTCGGTATAAAATGTAGCCTGCTCTTTCCCTACAATTAGTACAGAACTTTCGGTACATCGTGTTTCTTCTACTACCTTGTCCTTAACGCTCTGTTCTACATCCATAATCGGAGCACAGGACGTAGCGGCTAGCACTATGTAAAAGGCTACTAATACCACCCAGATAATAGCGATCACAAATATTGTTTTATCTGCTATCAACCTTCTTCCTAGCCTTTTAAAGGCTGTTACTCTTATTTTTTGGTTGTCGGTAACTCGTATTACTTTTTTATTTTTCATGGCTATTTAATTAAGTGATATAATAGTTAGTATGAAAGGTTACTTTTTGTAATTTTGTTCTCTCAACTTCTTCAAGAACATTCTTTACAACCAACTGTTCAGTTGCTCCATAACAATAATAGATGGTTCTGTTAACTTCAATGGAAACTTCAAGACATCCGTCTATCATTTTAACGTTCCAAACTATAACATCAGGGTAAATTTGTTTCAGTTGAGTCTCTATATCTTCTTTTACTTTAATTTGCCAAGTTTCCATAACTTCAATTTTTAAAAACAAACTCTAAAACTAAGTTGCTTGGCATCCTAGAAACTTGTTTGTCAATAGTTTTTTATTTTTAGCCTTCTAAACGCGAGGCTCTAGCGAGGGATCCGGATACTAATTCATACTTTATCCCTAATAGCATGAACAGAGTTCTGTCTTACTTGCACTTCGCAGTCGCAGATAACATACTGCAAATATAGCAAAAATATAAACAATAACCATATAAAATGGCTAAAAATAGTTTCTCAAATTCTGAAATATCTACAGAACCAAGTTTATTTAAGAGTATAGATAAAAATTTATCAAGTCTCTATATTATTTAGCCTCCGCCTCTTCCCCTTCTTGTTTTTCCTTTTGTATGCTATTTTCAGCATCATGTGATATAAAACGAATGATGTTATCCTCAGTACTAACTGCGCTATGTGGAGCAAAATTAAAGGCATCTTCAAAATATTGTAATGTATAAACTCTACCATCCGCTTTAGCAGTATTTAGAAATTCCTCATCTGTCCATTCTCTTGGGTTGGTATCATAATTACCATCTGATACATCAATAACACATACCTTAATAAATTCCTTCATTCATTATTTACTATTATTAAAATTAATATCAGTTTATTTACTTTACAAACATCTCATTAATGGCATCCTTAATATCTAATAGTAGCTTAAAGTTCTTACTCTTTTCAATACTTGAACCATTTGAATAAAGGCATCCCTTATATTTACCATCTTCAACAATATGGAGTACACAATTTACCTTTTTATTGGAAATTGACATCTTGCCCCCATTATGAATAACAACTTTTTTAATATACTCTATAAGGTCTTTTAATGTATCATTAAAAATACTCTTATGGTCTATCTCAAGTTCGGGTTTTTCAGCTGAAAGAAAACGAATATAATCGTAGGCTATATCTATAGAGTATATAAACGAATTAAATAGTTTTTCAAAATCATTTAATGTATATACACCACATTGCTCTCTAGCAATCTCAATAAACTTATTATCATCCCATGTAGTGGGACATTCTTTAAATTTATCCCCCTCAATGTTAACAATATAAACATTAGTTTCTGTTTTCATGTTCTACATTTATAAAATTAGATTAATTATTTTTATAATAGCATGAATGCTATTGCTATTTATTAACTATAAAAGATAGTATTACACAACTTTTAGACTTACCAACTTTTACTTGTAGTATGTTTATTGGTACATTCCATTGAGACATAGCCCATTCTATCATATCATCTTCTGATACTGAATAAGATTTATGCCTAACAACCATTTGCATAGCATCTGGATAGTCTTTTTTAAAACTTTTTAGTGATTTCATAGTAGTTTTATTTTTTAGTCAGCTCTTCTATTACATCCCCCAAAAGTGATGTTAACCTAGCCATAGTATATCTCAGTGTATTAACTTGTCCTTGTATATCAATTGCTATTTCAATGTCTTTTTTAACTGATATAAGTTCATTAATTTCTTTTAATCTATTTTCAAAATTCATAAATTTTGCTTTTTTGTTTTCTTCCTCAATTTCCTTCATAAAGACCTTTACGCTTTGGTAAGGTAAGTTGGTATCATTTACGCCAAGCCAACTAAGTTCTTCACCATCATTAAAGATATAATCACGCTCATAAAACATATTACATCCTGTAGGGGTAATGGTGCTTAAAGGAAATGCACTTAACAGTACAATTTTTAATTCTTCCACTGTACCATCATTTAAAATAGCACACCTACCTTCTGAAATATCCTTTATTTTAAACATGATTTTTTAAATTTAAACAATTACAATAAATGCACAAATAATTTCTGAATTATCAAAATTATTTTTTATCTATAATCTCAATAATTCTAATACAATATGTCCACCAATCAAACTTATCAACAACAGTTTCAAAATCTTCCAAATCATAAACATTAGTAGCAACTGACATAAAGTATTCATCTGGCCATTCTAAATGTGTAGTATAACTATTGGGGGAATCAAGTTTAGCAACAAAAACTTTGGTTTTTACAACATCCAAAACAGACTTTTCCAAGTATTTTTTGTAATGGTTATTACACCACTCTATACCCTCCTCAATAGTTTTAACAATTTTATCATCCTCCCAATAACATTCCTCATCATTATTACAAATAGCATGTAAATAGCCAACAGGAAAATGTAATCGTTCAACCTCATCCCATCTTTTATTTGTAATGGAATATATTGTGCCAAATATAGTTTTGCTACTTATAAATTCAATATATTCCTCTGTGTTTGTTTTCACCTCCCATTTAAGAGGTTTTATAGTGTATTTTTTCATTATTTTTTTACTTTTTGTTTTATAAATTAATAATAGTCTAACTTAAAAATTATAGGGCGCACATCTCAAGTGCCACCCTCTATCCTTGCTAGCTATGCTTCTACACCACACCCTATAACTATATCGTCTTTCCGATTGTCTGACAGCTTCTATACAATTCTGCTATGAATATTAAGTCAGCACAGTTTTACAAAACTACTATATGATATATCATTTCCTATCTTGGGGCATATTAGTAGTATGCTTGTATAGCGTACCTTTCCGTGCTGTCTGACGGAACCTATTACTGCTGACCCCCTTAAAGTTAAACTTCCCAATCAACTGTAACATAAGAGTAATTATAGCTATTCTTAATATGCTCTTTAGCCTTTTTCTCATCCTTATATATGGCAACTATAGATGAAAAAACATTACTAATAGTGATATGCCCCAAACCAAAGCCACTACTGCTATCATATACAATATACCTTTTTCCCACAATGTATTTATTTTTAAGTTGTTAACTACCAAAAAGGAAAAGTTCTGATATTTTATTTATGAATGCTGTGATTTCCTCATAATTTGGGTTTTCTAAATCGGGAAGTGTCCAACCGAAAATTATCCCAATATACATATCCTCATCTTCAAAAACCTCAACACCTTCTCCATGTGTGCAATCAAAAAATTCTCTACATCTAAAAGAACCAAAGTCTGTTTCAAAAATGGCTTCATTGTCGTCTTCACTCTCATATATCCGAACATTGTCGTTTTCGTATAATATATTGTTTGTTTCCATAGTGCTTATTTGTTTTATTAAATCTAACTAAGAGGTAAAAATGCTTAAAAGACTATTCTCTATGTCATCATACAGTTTATTAAACTTATCTTGGTACTCTTCTAAGTATGCACAGTCTTCATCTGCTAGTGTATCCAATTCATCAACTGATATATTATACTCGGCTGCTAGTTTAATATCTGCTAAATCACACACCAATTTAGTAAGCAAACTTTGTAATTCGTCTTCTTCTAAATTAGTTTTTCCGAGACGTGTTTGCGTCCATATATAAATGCAATGCTGAATGTCTTCACTAAGATTAGACCAAAATGTTTCAACATCATCTTCCATAGCTATTAACAATTTAATGTCTTTTCCTAGTTCAGACCACCACTTGTTTATAAATCTTGTATTGTACATAATCTGCTAATTGTATTTTGTTTGTTATATTTTGTATTTTACAGCGAAAACTATACACATATAAAAATTTATGATAGAACCACGCTGCCCTCAATAACTTGGGATGTTATTTAAGTTTTTAAGAGAGTTATTGTGTTCACCCATCAATTCCACCTCTCATATCTCGGGGACACATCCTATACTAATCTAAGAATTGTCAGATCTTAAACAGAGTTCTCCGTGTACTTAGGAGATAACAAACCATTTCTACTAATTTGCAACTTAGTATTTTATAATCGCATCAACCCTTACTATCGGGGCCACACTATATAATGGTTTTTGTAAGATACATTACCAAAAGTTAAATGAAATAAAGTAGCGTTTACATTTAGGTGTAACATCATACAAATTAAATATATTATTTAACATAGGTTGCATCAATTTTCTTAATTCTTTGTAGTCAACACTAATTTGTTTTTTGTTTGTTAATGTTATTTTAAGTACTCATTTGAGTACACTACCTTTATTATAGTTCTTCGGATTATGATGCTCCCTTTTTATTTGTACTAATATTCGTAAAACTTATCTATTTCAATAGGAATGATCACAACTTCACTATCTGAAGTGTATAAGTCATTTTCCTTAGCAGCCTCAATAGCCCTAATCTCTGTTGAATATACACCAAAGAAAACTCTACTTCTTTTGCCTTTATAAATGTCTGTCTGAAATAAAATGTATGCTTCCATAATTATATATTTTTTATATTTTTACCATCTATTTTTATTGGAATCAATAACAGCCCTTATGATATTAAGGGCTGAAGCGTGGTTTAAATCAAATATATTAATATCAACAACTTTATTCAAAAGAAAGCTAAAGTTTGTTATTATCATTACATTGTTTGTTTTCTTAACATACTTCAGCTGTTCAGCATACATTCCTTGCCCATCAAGAAATGTATGTTTAATATCAATAAAACCTTTCTCCTTAACAATCTTGTAAATCTCATCAAGGGCTTTTTTAATCTCACCATTGATAGTAATGTTTATACCTATTAACTTTTCCATAATATTATTTAATTGTTGAAATAAAGTTAGTCTATTTTAAACAAGTAAAAGAACCTCTTTAACAAAATTAATAATACCCCTTACAGCCTCTTCTTTAAGTCCTTTATAAAGTTCAAAATTTTCATCATTCTCATCAATGAAATCAATGTCAAGGCTATCAAAATCGGGAAAGGAATAACCCCAAATAGTACTAATATATTTTTTATGACTACCTATACTTCAAAAATTTCAATACCATCATTATTAAGGTCAGCATCATAGAATTGTGAACATTTAAACTTCCCTTCAGCGCAGTCAATTATAATTTCCCTATCATCTTGACCTTTAAAAATCTGAAACTCTTCATTCTGATATAATAACTCTTTCTTTTTCATAATATTGTTTTTTTTACAAGTTTTCTTGAATATAGAATAAAAAGTCATCTATGTTAAAATCATTCCTAAACAGGAAATCGCATTTTTCGCTTTGGTCAACACATGCCAAGTAATTTTTTTTACCTTGAGCCATACTATTGTAACCAAGCTCTCTTATAAAATCCTCAAATTCCATTGTGCCACAAATAGAATCCAAAATAAAACATTCTAAACAATAAGCCAACTCTTTTTCCGAGAGCACTTTTTTGCCATCACAATAGTTGTTGTGATTATCAAAAAAATCAAATTAAACTTGCCTATCCTCATAATAGACAACTATTTCAAACTTATTTACCATCATGCTATCACTAAAAGGTGATTTACAAGACTTAATAAATTTTCCTGTTATCTTAATCTCCTTACCTTCAAAAGTTATTGTTGTTTTCATAATTGTATTTTGTTTTTATGGACGCGTTTAATAAACTTAATATAAGTAAGATATTCTCTTATTTGATTTTTGGAGTAATTATGTTTTTTACCTATAAATTTAAAAAATTTCATAGGATTTTTTACATTAAACACTCTACATCCAATATGAAAATTTTCTATCCCATAGTATAATAATTTATCTGCTGAACCATTAATAACTATTTGTTTTATTTTTTGACAGCCACTAATAATTATATCAGGCAATAACATACAAGTTTAACCCAAAATGTATATCCCTTTCTAGTAAATAAAAATTAGTTGAGTTGCTCTTGCTTAATCATTGCTATTTTTTTATATTTGCTAGACTACAAAGTTAGTGAAAAATATAGCAAGCTCATAACTTGTTTATAGTTTGTGTGGTATTTCTAACTTTGCGGTTTTCACTCACCAAAACTTAATACTATGGCAAATGAAATTAAAATTGGGGATATTGTTATCTTAAAAACAGACAAAAATAACCCTAGAAAAATTAAAATGATTGTAGATAAGCTTGATGGTACAAGAGCAACATGTGTATTACCAAGCAGAATTATTGAGGAGTACGATGTTAGGTGCTTGATAAAAATAGAATGGGATTAGCTACTTTTCTCTTCTTCTAAAAACTCTGATACCTAGAATATAGACATCGGATACAAAGTGCTTGCTATATCCCACATGATGCTCAGTCATGGTATTTACATTTACTAACGATAAACTCGTAAAATATTGATTAATCTTTTTCATCTTTAATTGTTTTAGTAGATTTGTACTTTAAATATTTTGCCTATGTAAATAGTATTGCTATAAATTTAGTATATAAGCGATAGCCTAATTCTTGTTCTACGAAACTTAGGAACTTTCAACAGGACATCCAAGAGTAAGTCAGTCGCTCACGTCATTTCTTATGGCGTGGGCTTACTTGTTTGGATGTAAAGGTTTCCTAAGACCTCGTAGAACAGATAAGGTTAAGTCCCACGCTTTTTCTATTGTAAAATTCTCATCTTTTGGGGCTTGGGTGAACTAAAAACATTTTCATTATGAAACACTTATTTTCTTTTTTACTGGTAATGCTAATAGCTATTAGTGCTGGTGCGCAAAGTACAACCTACCAGCGTGGCTATCGAAAGAGTAACGGAACCTATGTTGGCGGGTACTACAAAACCACCCCAAACCGTACCAACCATGACAACTACTCTACTAGGAGTAACTATAACCCATATACTGGTTCTACTGGTACTAAGGCTAAGGACTATACTCCAGCAGCCCAAAGCTATGGTAGTGGTAAAACTATTTATACTGGGTCAAGAGGTGGTCAGTACTACATCAATAGCAATGGAAACAAAACGTATGTACCAAAACGATAATAGCCATGAAAAAATCATTTTTATTTATGTTACTTCTAGTGGGTATTTCCTTTACCAGTTGCTCTCACTATCGATTTATTAAAACAGACACAACACAAGAAACCTTCTTAAAAAGAGAGAAAAAATGCCCTATTGCCGTTCTAACGGAGTTCCCAACAGATAAAAAGTATGTTCAGTTAGGTCTCTGTAATGGAACTGCTCCTGGCGGCGGTATTATTTCTGATAAAACACACAAAGCTATTAATCAGCTGAAAAAATGCGCTTGTGCCAATGGTGGTAATACCATTGTTCTGCAAGATGTTAAAGAGGAAGGGTACGTTATGTCTGGCTTTGGTTACTCACAACAATCTGCTAAGGCTCGTGCGTATATTTTATATGTATATCCATAGCCTTTTAAAACCTTATTCATTATGAAACATATATTCTACTTTATGGCAGCACTACTGCTATTTACAGCATGTTGTAGCAATGATGATGACAATAACGATTCTGACAACCTATTATCTCCACCCACATGGATTCACGGTACATGGATGATCGAAACTGTTGGTTTTACTTTTACATCTAACAATGTAATGTTACATAACAGTCCTGTGTCAACAGATTTTTTAGAAACAGTAACAAATAGTCAAGGAATGGTTACTGTTAGGGATGCAACTACTAATAGTACCTATACTGTGTATATGGCACAAATGGGACAAACTCTTACCTATAAATTTGAAAAGGTTAGCAGCACACAAATCAAGTGGATTAGTTCATCTCCAATCACTCTAACAAAACAGTAAAACCATGAAAAAATTACTATTTATTATACTAAGCGTTGTTTTTATCTCATGTAGCAAGGATGATTTAAGCGAACAGAACAACCAAAAGGTTATCAGTTCTTGGAATATATCTTCCACCTTAATTGGTTCATGGATAGAAAATACAACCACCTCGAATAAGACTATTATTGATATTAGTAGCAATGATATTGTCTTTAAGTTTGGGCCTACTTATGATACTGAAAATAGTATTTCAATCTCTAAGGCTAAATCACTTGAACTTATATCGTTAGGAGAAGCCTTGTTAAACTTTTCATTTACTTATATTATTGAATATATCTATCAAAATAAGACATATCAATGGGAGTATGAGTGTACCAGCTGTACTTTAATACTTCTTAGTCAAGATAAACTACAAGTTAAACAAAAATCAGTACTAAAAGATGGTATGTCTATTGCTATAGATGGAATATATATTAGACAAAGTTACTAAACATGGGAGTTTTAATTGTTATTGATATAGCCATTATTATTTGGTTAATGGTCAACACAAATTCCAGCTATAGCCAACTAAGATGTTCGCTTTTTTAATCGTTAATGATAGCTTTAGTAGATAGTAAAGGAGGAATATTTATTCCTCCTTTACTTATTATACCTTTTTTATGGTTACTGTTTTTGTGTAGTAAATTGTATATTCTACCTCATCTTTTTCCTTTAGGTCATCTAGTATTTGTTGTTCTCCAATTTCTCGAATAGAACTAGGCATACAAATAGATAGCGGATTTTCAAGGTCAAATGTATTACATTTAACCCCCTCATACCTTAGCTCTGATGAATTAGTTCCTATTCTAAATACTTCTGATATAAATAAATTTTTCATAACTTTTTGTTGTTAATTTATATATATTTGCAAACTAAATAGTTTTACTATGGATACCTACTACATTATTGGAAAAGAATATGTTATTAATAAGATAACATATACTGATGTTTTCACCTGTGCTATGAAGGGCGACCCTCTAACAGATGAAAAAGTGGCAATATATAGAATTAATAATCTTCATGAATTTTTGGAAAGTTCAAGTTTAAATCCTAAAGGTCTCGATGAAAATCCAGAGGAGTTAATAAAAGGAGAATATGATTGCCTAAGGGTATATAAACTACATGGCTTAAAATTAAATGATATACCCTTTTTATCTAAACTAAAATAGATGCCTAAGATTCTTTTGGCGGATAAGGCACATTGGCAATTTCTCCTAGTATATTGCCAAATGATAGTTTTTGGTTTACTGGTGGGTCTATAATTAGCATCGCTATTTTGAGGGTATTTATAATGCTTTCTGCACTTTTTACCAGCCTTAAAGGAACTTTCTTACCCATCTGCCTAGCCTGTAAAACAGCATGACAAATATCAAGTATAATTGTTGCGTGGTATGCCCTTATCGTTTCCTTGCTATCTCTGGATAACTTCAAAGCAATAGGTGTTTTAAGTTGCCCTATAATCTCGGGTGAGCAGTACTTTGCAATGGGTGATGTTTCTAAAAACTCTGCTAGCCAATCTCTTTGGTCTTGTACGATACCTAGTATAGCTTTGATGCCATCTTCACCAAGCAATAATACTCCATTGTCTATGGTGTATAGTGGTAGTGAATACTTGCCTATTTCTAGGATTTGCTTATCGGAGGCGAATGTTGCTTTGAGCATAATGTACTGTATTTTAACCGTACTTGGCACAAAGATAACATTTTCTCTATTCTTTGACATTCTGTTAGTTTTCTAGTGTTATGTTTAAACGCAAATTCGGAAGCATAAAGTTGTAGATGCTTCCTTGATAGGTGGAAGTAGATACCTGTTATCCCACGCTTAAAGTGGCTCCAAAAACCCTCTATGTTATTTGTATGAGCATTATCTAACACATACTGCTTTTTGCTATGGTTAACGGATAGGTGTGTATAGGTATTTTGTAAGCCTTTATATGCACTCCATTCATCTGTATATATTGTCGCTCCTTCCTGTATGTGCTTCTTAATCTCGGGGATTAATACTTTTGCTCCAACACTATTTACTACTTTTGTAACTACCATACCCTTTCGTTGAATCATTCCTAAAACCGCAAATCGCTTACTGTTTAGTGAGCGTCCCTGTGAGTTGGGAACCTTCTTATCATAATGACGATTGATGTTTTTCCCCGAGATATATGTTTCATCACACTCAACCTCACTATCCAACTTGATGTTTAGGCTGCTATGCTCAAGCGCATATCTTATGCGATGTAGCATAAAGAAGGCTGTTTTTTGAGTAACTCTAATATCTTTTGCTAGCTGGTATGATGAAATTCCCCGCTTATGAGAAGTCAATAGATATATAGCTGCAAACCATAACCTTAACTTTACCTTTGTGTTCTCAAATATTGTTCCTACCGTTACTGTAAACTGCTTTCTACATGCAGAACACTTATGCCGCTTACCATCTGAAAATAGGTAAACATTAGCACTACCACAGTGAGGACATTTTGGCGTATCTCCCCAACGTTTTTCTGCTAGGTACTTTCTACAAACATTTTCTGTCTTGAAGTAGTCCAGTAACTTTGGTAAGCTACAAAAATTTTCTCTAAAAGGTTTCATGGCAATACTTTTTATAATATTGCCTAAAGATAATATATATTAATGAGTTACGCAAGTTTTAGGTTAAACTTGTATGTTATTGCCATTTATTATTGGGTATATGGTGTAACACCATACAAATTAAACGCATTATTCAATGCCGACTAGGTTTCATATTTACAGCAAACAGCTGTAACATCATATAAATTAAGCACGCTATTCAATACCGGTTGCATTAATTCACTTAATTCTAACCCCTTAACACCAAATTTCTCTTTAAATAATGGGAGTATTCTATAACAAGAATACCAAAAATGACCATTTTCTCCTGTTCTGACATCAAATAGCCAGCGTCCATCACAGTCGCACAGCGTAAAATGGTTTGTTGGTATAGCAGTTTTTTTACCATTTTTATTGAAAAAAAAACTACTTTTACACCCCTCCAGCAACCCCTTAAAAAAGGTATCAAACTCCTGTTGGTCAACCTTAATGCCAAGCTCTTCTGCGGTAAACTTTGTTTGTAATAGTTTTCTCACCTCTTCGGATGAGTTTTTATAAACTTCTTGCAATGTCTTGTTTTCCATTTTTTTTATTATTATTTTTCTATTTTATTGGTATGCTAATGAGTGGTAAAAAGCCAAAAACCCCGAAGCTTAGAAGCCCACCACAAAGATACCCATCCAAAATACCTTCTTCTCACCCTATAATACCTCATCCTTTATCAAATACTACTCACTACAATAATAACACCCAATATAACAATAATAAAACCAACTAACAACCCAAAAAACTGCTCTGACGAATCATCTCTCATATACATAGAAATTATATGGTTTTTAAAACTATTTAAGGAACAACTTACTTTATAAGCTCCATCAAATCGCAAAGTACCACTAAATACAGGGTAATTGTAAGGCTTAGGAAGACAGAGTGATTGACCCTCAACAAGTTACGTCTTTTTATTTCCCGAAATATCACAAAAAGCAATAAGAACTGGTCTGTTTTTGGGGAAAAAGTTGCTTGGTTTGGGATAAAAGTAGTAGTTATAGTAGAATACTATATTAATAAAGGATAAAATAATGGGAGACATAATAGGATTCTCACTTTGCGGGTTTTTTATAATCAGTCAAACGGTTAATAATCCCCAAGTAGATAGCGGTGCAAAATCAAAAATTACGGATAGCAATATAGAGTATTTGGATGCGCTTCTAACTTGGGGATTATTCATTTTTAACCGATACTGATTATCAGACATTTACGCAAAAACAAGGCTGAATATTTACCATTTTTAGCAACCTAATCATTATCAGCAACTTAGTCTCACTTCCTCACGGGCTGGAGACAACTTAACTCGCTGATAATCAGTAAATGATTATCAAGTAGTTACGTAAACTATTGATTTGCAGTAAGATTTTAGTTGATTGATGATTCATTGATAAGGTTTTTATCCTTATCTTCGATGAGAAAACGCCTTGTTTCTGTCTCTCTACCCTTTCCTTTATGGGCTCTTGAGAACTTGACGTGAAGGAATGAGCCAACTGTTATGGCGTACTGGATGATGATGTCCTTATAACCTGCTTCGGTTAGTAGTTCTATTGCCTTCTTATGGTTGGCGATTTTTGTTTCGTTAGCCTTATCCGTAAGCTTATCGTTAGGCATAACCTCGTTAACGTTACTTTCCATGACTTTATAGTTTTGTTTAGGTTTCTAATCTTGCGGGTTTTCTGATGCCGTTTCATTTGTCCCGAGTAGTTCATGGTACAGCAGCTCGCAGGCAATTCTTTTCGTTAGCATCGTATAGCGAAGGTCATCATAGGCTGACTTGGCTAGCGTTAGGTTGTTGTTGTTATGGCATAGCAGCGTTATATTGTTGCTATTACGGTCAACAATGTAGTCGTATGCAATGTGTCCAAAATCATTACGTATTAGGTAGTCGTTAATGACTTCTAAAATGTGCTGTTTCATGGTTTATAGGTTAGCTATGTTATTATATATTACAATAAATAGAAATATAAGCAGAATGGTAGATATGATGAGCATTTCTAAGTTCGGCGGGTTTTGGTTCTGCTGAGAATGGTTCATAGCCTAGTAGGTTTAAAATATAGTAGGGATATAAACATATATATTATACTGGAATATAATATATAAGAGTATCCTTTATATCCCATACTATATGGTTTACTTTTGCAAATATAGCAATTTATTCTCAACTATGCAAATAACGTTGCGATTTTTAAGTTAAAAACCCCGATTTATTAGAAACTTCTAAGCAATCGGGGTTCACACAAAAACAAAGAACTATGGAAACACTATCTTTTTTTTAAATTCATCAACTAATAATTTTATTATAATGTTAAATATTTTAACAATCAGTTTTCGGTAAATTCAATAGGAAGGCCTTTTCCCTAAACATAGCATTTCTCCTCCTTTAAAAATATATTATTATATATTATTATATATAATAGCATATAAAGATTAATACTATATTAGAGATTGTAGTAAGTTTTCAATATGAGAGTTCTACTATTTCCCATGAGTTACTTTTACTACCGACAAGCAAGGCATCGCCATCCCAGAGCCATCGGTTTCGCATTTTGTTTAGGTCGTGGCGGGCGCCTTCATTTCCCTTATCCACTCTTTTTCCCGAAGTCCTTCCTTGTCCTTACATTCCCTTATAGCTACTCGTAACAGTTCGGCAAAATTGCTGCTAAGCCTAGTACCGCCGTGCTTACTCAATTGAGAAGTAGCCGAGTATGTAAGTGTTATGCTTTCAAAGAGCCATTTTATACTTCTTAGTAGAGAAGTGGGTGTTGGCACTTATAGAACACCCTTTAATCTTATTTACCTATACTTTTAGGCTTATATTGTCAACGGACAAATGCTAGTATAGGTATATAAAAAGTTAACCCCTAACGGTATTTTATTTTTTCTGTCTAAGAAAAACATAGCAAAATACTCCGTTAGGGGATATGTATAGGCGTAAAGCCTACTAATTTTAGATTATTTTTTTACTACATTCTCCCTAGACAGATGGCAAAGATATACAAAATAATCCAAAAAACCAAAACATGTTAAATATTTATATTACGCTATTACGAAAGGCTTGTCATCCTCTATAAAGAAAATGAAGTGTCCATGTGGAGATTCAGCCTTAAATATAGGCATATTGCCAGTATATTTGTTGTAGAAGCCGCAAAAGTGTATGCTGTATGTTGCGCTTCTAACTACGGCGGTTTCATCAACCGAAAATATATCGTTTACTAGGTTGTTTTTCTCATGCTCACAAAGCCATGCCATTAGCTTAGCAGCCTGTTCAGTCGGTATGGCTGGCTGGCTTATTCTAAAGAAGTCTAAATCCAGTTCAATACCGCCATCAAGCATTACCTTTAGCTGTAAAATATCGTTCTCCGATATGGTTCCGTTCCGTTTGGCATCATCTATGATATGCTCTACCGTTCTCTTCATTGATTATCTACATTATTTCCGATACTTTCTCCATATTCTTTATACCATTCCTTAGTGGCTGAGCCTCCATTTTCGCAAGGTTCGATAAACTCAATTGTATTGTCTATCTCTTCCGTTTCAAAACAATCTTGGTCTATGCTTTCATGCTTAATATTTAAGATATGCTTGCCCTTGTCAAGGCTCTTAACGATAGCATCTGCTTGCTCCTCACTTTCGGCATTTATGGTAAAGTAAGTTCTTATCCAAGATGTAACCTTGTTATCTTGGAAGTATCTATATTCATTCATGGTTGTTTAATTTTTAGGGTGCATTTGAAGCCCATGTGAGGCAAATCCCTTATGGAAAAATACCATTTCTCGCTCATAATGAAAGCTGCATATCAGCTCATTTTTAGATTTAAACACATAAAAGTAGTTGCCATCGCTTACAACTCGGTCAATACTTACTTGCATACCATAAAAGAAGAACTTATCTCTTATTAGTATGTTTTGACCGTTTACGATAATGCTATGCTCATCTATGGCTAAATTATCTATTACTTCTCCTGTTGAATTTATCGTTTCCCAAGTTCCGTGCATCCATTCGGGAGTTGGTATGCTAAGCCATTCGGCATATTCGTTATCGCCTTCTTTACTACAAGAACTCAAAGCCCCAATAGTGAGAAGTGCAATTATATATTTAATAATATTTTTCATGGCACTTACTTTTAATAGCATATAATAGCACCAATAGAACCAATTGTAAATAGCGATCCACCTACTAATAGTGTTATTGCTGCTATTTTAACCCACCTATTATTATCATTATTAATATCACAAGTGAATACGAATAGCAAACAGCTAACAAGTGATAAGACTAATCCTGCGACAATCATCTTAACAAAAACTACCATTTCGGCATTAATAATATTTTCCATAGTAATATTTTTATTTTTTAAACATCCACCTAAATACTGGAGATAAGGCACACATGCAGCAGGTAGCAATAATAATGCGCTGTATTGGCGTAAATATATCTTGTCCTCCAATAATAATTACTGTTAAGATGGATGTTATTGTAGCAATTGCTATAAATAACATGTAAAGTATCTTTTTCATGGCATCCTAAGTTTGCGGGGTTTCATAATCATCCTGTTCATTAGCCCAAGAGGCAATAGCGGCGCTGACCGCCAAACCTTGAGAAGTACCAACACCAATAACAACGGTATCGTTAATCTTAACGTGTACTGAAAAGTGAACTATTCCGTTTCGCTCTTGAACATGTACAGCCTCAACTATTGGCTTCTTTCCAACAAATCTACGAGCTAACTCGGATTCCGTATATTTTCTAAATTCTTGTAGGATATTCATGGTTGTAATTTTTAAAGTTAAGACATCATTGCCTGCTTATAGTAATCTTCTAAAGACATCGGTTCAAAGTATTCAATACACTCGTTAAGAGATTCCAGCTCAAATGGAGATACTGAATCTATGCTATCCGAATCATGTGTTACATCAAATTCTGACAGCCTATTTACCTTTTCTCTTTCTAAAATGAACAAGAACTCCAGCATCACATCAAATTCAGCCATATTAGAATATCCACAAAGGAAGTCATCCTCTTTTCTATCATATTCGGCAATAAATCCGATAGCATTATTGATAATAAATGAAATAAGCCCATCTCTACTACCATGCGTAATATTTAGAAATTTATCGAACTTATCCCTATTATCAATAAATATAAGCTTCTTAATGTCTGATAGCTGCTCGCTATCCAATGATAGTGTTACTTGTATTTCATCGCTAGTGAAGCGATAATCATTGGGCATATATAGCCTATCAAATTCTATACATTCAACATAATCGCCAAATATTTTGCCATACACCTCCTTAACAAGCATCCTACATACATTATCGTAGGACGAAATGTAGTTGATATTTTGGTCTATTTCATCTACAAATCTACTTACCTTATTCGCTGCACTTAGCTCATTATATAGTTCGGGGTATTCTCCCTCGAAATAGTCAATCTCACTATATACGCTAAAAATATCATCTATTTTATAGAATCCAGTAAAGAATGGTAGCGTTGCTTTTACCTTGTAACTCATGGTGATATTTTTAAATGTTTGTTAACTTGTAAATGCAAGCACATTTCTTTTCTTATACAGGTATTTTGCTGCGACTTTGCGTTGCTCGAACTTGTCCATAGAAATTAAAATCCCCAGCCGTTGAGAAGCCTTAATAAGTTTATCTACTGTAATACTATCTTCACTAACCCCACTTTCCACAAGGTATTCGTAAGCCTCATAGCAAGCAGTGTACATTGTTGACTTCTTGGTATTGCTTTTTGTTCTATATAAAGACTTATTTTTAGGTGATTTATCGTACCTAGTGGTCATTTCAATAGGCTCCCTAAACTTACTCATTCCGTATCGTTTAACTGCACATTGTCCCATAGCACATTTTTTTAATGTGTGTATTCTTCAACTTCAACTTCCATTCCCGATACCATTGCTACAACACCCTCAAATATGGTGTCAAATATTTTATCAGAATCAATTTTATTACCACTATAATCAAAATAGTTGCCATCATCATCTGACGATGAGTATTCGTAGGTATGTAAATTTAATCCCTCTTCAACATTTGGAAACACATCTTGAACATACACAGCTTGGTCAGGGCAACCTTTAACATTATAAATGTGTACATAAAGCGCCTGCCTACCATAACCCTTTTGCCTAACAAAGTGCGAATAAATATTTTCTTTTGATAGTGTAATTGTTTTCATCGCAATATTTTTTAGTTTTTGTGAGAGGAACCCCCGACTACGAAATCGGGAAACCCCAGCGTAAGAACTACACTAAGATTTGTAACGTACTACAATCCCTATATCCATTTTAACGTATAAATGGTTTAGTTTCCTTCTCTCTCTCACAAGCGACACCGCAAGCATATACTTACAAAAAATGTAGTCTTACTATATATAAGTAAGCGGTTTAGTTTCTGAAAGAAAATCACAAGCGACACCATAAGCATATACTCACTAATTGTGGTCTTATACGATAATCTTCTCTTCTCTTTATTCGCTAACATTTGACCTACTAGACAGATTAACCGTTGTTCAGTCAGAGCCCCTTAGCTGGGTATCCTCGACTTATAACAGCACGAAGCTGATGCGCCTGCTCAGTGTATGGACGTAAAAGGTTTAACGTTTCCAAAGTTTTTTTAAAAACCCCGATAGTTAGAATTCTATCGTACACCTGCCAACATATATAAGAACATTAGTACTACTCAACAAATCTTATTACTTTATTACCTGCTGAATCAAACTCTTAACCTACTTCTACTTATTATTTAAGTCTTACAAGTCTTGCTATGCTAAAATAACTTATGTTTTGTTTCAGTCCAGTTCTGATATTTCTTCTGTTTTTCCTTACAAAGTAAGTTGTCTTGTCAGAACTGTTTGTCGTTTTCTTCAATACAAAGATACAAATTATTTTTGAACTAACAAGCGAAATATTGAAATATTTTTAATATTTATTATGCTGTTCAGCATGTTTTTGTGATTATAAATAGCTACTGGTATAAATACTCTCGTAGTTTTTTTTGGTAGATGATAAAAATTTCGTACGTGATTTCGCCCACGAGAGATAGGGGGGGGTGTCCGATGTTTGCCCGAGATTGGGGGACGTGATATATAGGTACTCCGACACGCCACATATATAAATATATACTACGCCATACATATAAACATATACCACATATACACGCTACACATACATCTCGACACTCCATATATGCATTAACATTAACGTATGATACACACACTCCATATATATATCATAAACGCACACATACACATAAAAATATACTAATTACGTCTTATAATTTTGAATTTTAAGTAGATATATTTATCTTTGTGCTATGAATAAAAACATAATAATATGAAAAAGATTAGATTATCGAGAGAAGAGTTGAGTACAGTTGTTTCTAGCGTATTAGATATGCTATTGGCTCTTGGAGTAGAAGTAGAGATAGATAAAAAAGACGATGATGGATGTATAAATGACAATGAAGAGTCATGTCATAGCATATATTTAAGCAATTTACATACTTTAACTTATAGAGATTCAGTATTTTTAAAACAACTTCGCTACATGAACATATTTCTTGGCGATAAAATTAAGACTGGTAGTAATGTAAAAGTAGGGGATAATACTAAGATAGGAGATAATGTTCACATAGGTAATGATGTAATAATAAATTCTAATGCTATTATTGGTAATAATGTATGTATAGGTGATAATGTAAATATTGGAGATGGAGCGATTATAGGTGATAATGTTGTTATTGAATATAACACCGATATTAGTTATTATGTTACTATACATGCTGGTGCTCATATATTAGATAATGTAAAGATTGGCAGTAATGTAAAGATTGGTAGTAAAACAAAAGTTTGTAGTAATGTTACTATAAAAGATGATGTATTAACCGCTTGTAATGTATGTATATATGATTATGCTATCATTGGTAAAGGTGTTCATATTTATCAACATGTTAGCATACCTAGATTAGCAGTTATAAAAGATAATAAAAAATTGTTTAAATCTTCCGACATTAATGATAATATTAAAGTATGGAGATGTAGGAGTGATGATGAATGCTATAATGATACTGCGTCAAAATGTTCGGATAAGAGGAGTGGTATTTGTGATGTCATATGTTCTATTTTAGGGTTACGAAATAGATGATAGTATTGATATAAGTACCGATATAGCTACCGATAATATATATTTCATTATATATAAGCAACTTATGTAACTACTTGATAATCATTTACTGATTATCAGCGAGTTAAGTTGTATCTACCGCGTGTAGAAGTGAGACTAAGTTATTGCATATTAATAAGTTAGTAAAAACGATAAATATTTAAGAATTACAAATTATATATTGCTGATTATCATTATATTATAAATTGAACATTTTATTTATAAGGAAGATCACTTTGTATTGCAAAGTATTGTATTATTTAGCACCATATTTAGCATATACTATATTAAAGTGTTTAATAATAAGTTAATATATGTCAATATATTTGCATATTTATTGAGAATGCATTAACCTTGCGGCAACTAATCTATTTTACTAATAAAAAAACAAGTTAATTAAATGAGGAGAATTATTTTATGTATTTGTAGCTTTGTTCTAATGGTAGGATGTGCTACAGATATTTCGTTTGATTTGCCTAAGGGCGAGAAAGGAGACAGGGGAGATAGCGGATTGTCTGCTTATGAAGTTTGGGTTGATGAGGTTAACAATGGTACTTGGCCATTATGGAATAGTGATGAAACTGCCATTACGGATTTCTTTAGGTTTTTGAAGGGTGATAAAGGAAAAGATGGAGTTGATGGAGTTGATGGAGTTGATGGCAAATCGGCCTATGAAACTTGGGTGGAGTTTATTTTGGAAGGAGAAGTAGAAAATCCACATGGATACGGATACTGGGATAAATCAAGAACATCCATTAAGGACTTTTATGCTTTTATAACAGGTAAGCAGGGGATACAAGGAATTCAGGGAGATAAAGGCGAAATGGGGCCTGCTGGATTAAACGGTACACCTGGTGAAAGGGGTAAGGCAGGTCAATCAGCCTATGAATTATGGAATTCATTACTAACAATACCAGGTGCTATTCTTGATAAAGATGGTAATCAGTGGGATGAAAGTAGAAATACGCTGCAAGATTTCTTTGAGTATTTAAAAGGTGCTGATGGTAAGGATGGAAAAGACGGCCAAAACGGTATTAATGGTTTACCTGGAATGGATGGAAATCCTGGAGAAAATGGGGCATCTGCTTATGAGCTATGGGTTAAAGATGTAGAAAGTGGTAATGTAGAGTGGGATGGAGGTACTACCTACCAAGATTTTTGGGTATTTCTAAAGGGGGAGCCTGGAGAAAAGGGAGATACCGGTGATGCTGGAGCAGACGGAAAAGATGGTATATCTGCCTATGATATGTGGGTGGCTATGGTTTTAAATGGTTTGGATAATCCTCATAACACAGGTACTAATTGGCCATCAGACCAAATATCTGTACTACACTTCTACCAATACTTGAGAGGTAATCAGGGTATTCAGGGAATACAAGGTATTCAAGGAGAACCTGGCCGTGATGGCGCTCCTGGTATAGCTGGCATTGCTGGTGAGAATGGACAAAGTGCCTTTGAGCTGTGGAAGGAAATGCTTATGGAAGAGGTCATTTCATGGGATGAATGGGATGGTGTTACAGAATTAACAGCACTTGACTTCTTTATGTACCTAAAAGGTAAAGACGGCAAGGATGGTATAAATGGGCTTGACGGACTTGACGGAGTAGACGGTCAGGATGGAAGTGATGGATTTAGCGCCTACGAAATATGGCTACAAGCTATTGTTAATGATAATAGCTATGATGGTGGCACAACAATGGAAGACTTTATTGAATACCTAAAGGGTCAAGATGGACAAAATGGTATAGACGGAGTGGATGGAATTAATGGTCAAAATGGTCTTGATGGACAAAATGGCTCAGATGGACAATCAGCCTACTCTTTATGGCAGCATGAAGTACTTGCAGGACGAATGGAAAAGGATGGTGAACCATGGCCAACAGATGAATACTCCATACTGGATTTCTATAGATACCTAACAGGAGCACAGGGGTTAAGTGGTGAAAACGGAGAGGACGGTAAGGATGCTGACTTCTTAGTAAGGTTTGATGGAGTTGTTAATGGATACTTTGCTTGGAGAAACGAGCAAACAGGACAAGCCCATGAGAACTTTGGAGACTTCCTTGAATGGCTTGTCGACAATCCTGATTACCTTGAAAACTACATTTAAGCCATGAGAAAGATACTACTTATCGCACTGATGCTTATTAGTATAAGCGCAGCTGCACAAAATAGAGCATGGGAGTTTGGTGTTGGTGCATCTGTACACCAGTTTAGTAGAGTTAAGGCATCAGAGATTACTACAACACCTGATGGACATTCAGTAGACTTTGATATACGTAACACCTTATATACAGGAAATGTATACTTAGGTAAGGAGCTAAGCAACGTATTTACGGTTGATATTAACTATAATATTGGTAAGCTGGAGAGTATGTGGTTCTCACAGCTGGGGTCTGGCATTCAATTTAGGCTTGCTCACTACCTAAAATCACCATACATAGACCCATATCTTAGAGTAGGTGGTGGTGTAATGTATAAGGGATACCAAATTATCTATGATACGCCAAGCTACACATTAGAAAACGATAACAATAAGGATGGCAGAGATGCCAAGTGGCTATTTCCAGTATCGCTTGGTGTTGGGGTAAACATGTGGTTCAATGACTATCTTGGTATGGGACTACAAGGGGATTACCTATATATTCCAAAGAGTAATGTAGCCAACTCCCTACAAGGAACAGTTAAGCTAATGGTACGTATTGGAGGTAAATCAAAGAAGTCACAGCCTATAGTAACCTACGTTGATAGACCTGTTGATATAGTTGTAGAGGTAGAGAAGATAGTTGAGGTAGAAAAGGTTATAAGAGTTGATAGTATTATTGTGCTGTCAGAGCTTATCTCCAGCATACACTTTGACTACAATAGATATAATGTAAAGCCTGAGTATAGCCAAGCCATCAATAAGCTGGCCGAAATAATTTGTAGGGACACTAATGCTAAGTACCTCATAACTGGTTATACGGATGCTACAGGATATGCAAGTGGTAACATGAAGCTGTCATTAAATAGGGCAACCGCCATTAAGAACGCATTGATACAAGCTGGAGTAGGCGAGAACCAGCTAAAAGTTAAAGGCCAAGGTAGCAATGCTTCTAATATGAAGCGTGGTAATACCGAATCATCAAGAGAAGGAGACAGAAAGGTTACCATTGAGATGGTTACAAATATGGAGTACTGGAATAACTTATAGTGATATGAATAGCTGTAGAAAACTTTTAAGGGATATACAAAAGATGTACCGTAGTGGTATGATTGTAAGTATTGAAGACTTAGAGAAGGAGCTTGGTAGAGAGCTGACCTATACGCTTCTCAAGCTGGGGTTTGTTAGCTATGATAAGCCTAAAAAAGGTCAAAAGTTCATATCATGGTATCCTGCAGAAAAAGTTAAGGAAGAGCTAAGGCTTGGTAAGTATAAGCCCAGCCAAGAAGCAATTAAGCTGGAAAAGTTTTTACAGGAACATTAGCGTATCATAAAATAACCATAAAAAGGGTTCTTTTCTTTTGGAGAGAACCCTTTTTATTTGCACTAACCATTTTTTTATCGTATATTTGTATGGTGAAACTAAATAAGTAACTATGAAGGATAATATTTTTATAGAAAAAATGTGGATGCACATAGACTATAATGAAATATATGGAACAGTTTATACTTCCTATCCTGATATTAATACTAGGTATTGGTCTGATTCTACCGGATGCAATCAATGTTGTGGTGATAATTATGCCAAAACACGCGGTTAATACTAAAAATTGGACTTAACTTGGCAAATAAGCATATTTAGTAATGAGATTAAAAAGTATAGGTAGCATTATTTCGGCATTTGCAGTAGCATGTTTTGTTTTGTTAATTGTTATGTTAGCCATGGTTATATGCTATCATATATCTAAGCTGCTATTCATGGCGGTATATGGTGGATTGGTTATTTATTGTTTTTTTATCGCTTCGATGTGTATAACATCACTTATACTAAGAAAAATTAATGGAGAATAAGGTAATAAGCAAGGTATACATTTGTATGGAGTTTTTACAGCAGACCATAGATAGTAATGATAATACGGCCGAGCAGTACTACTCATATCGGGTATATAAGGATGGTAAGGAGGCGTTTGAATTTATAAAAGGAAGGTTTATCGAGACGTTAGATTCATTACCATGTACTACAAGTGCAAGTGTAGTATCCAGCACTGTTGAGGATTTTTTAAATGATGGTAGAGCAGTATTCTCTATTCATGTTGATATTGATGATGGTGATGTATATGCCTTTACCGTAGCAGAATCAGATATTTTATAACTAAAAAATAATGAAAAATGAAAATAGAGCTTGAAGAATACACATTACCACAAGGTAAAATTATTTCAGATGTTGATGCTTATCCATCTGGCAGTGGTATATATTTGGTTTATGATGGTATAACATACCATGTTGTTATAAAAGAAAATGATAATATTCTAA
>QMCD01000424.1_pt1 | contig 29336 bp, 21 predicted proteins | sample 1821841 | NCBI WGS metagenome assembly QMCD01 (sample SAMN01991225, study PRJNA193472) | Termite gut metagenome, whole genome shotgun sequencing project. | isolation source: worker | host: Macrotermes natalensis | reverse complement strand
CCTTTTGCCATCAAAAGGTTGAAAGAAAAAGCGCCGCCTTCGGCGGCAAACCCCGGGGCGCTTCGCGCCCCTCCTTGTTCCGCCCTACATTAGATCTTTATACAGCGGAGGGAGAAGCCGTGCCAGGCACCAGTTGCACCACCAATAGTGCGGGCTGCATCTGTCAGGGTGAAAGATAGATACCATGAGGCTGCGACACCGCTTGTTTCAGTTGCAAAGTAACGTCCTTCGGAAGTATGAACGTACAGTCGACCATCGGCGCCGTCACGCGCCCCCGGCGCGGGGAGGATTATTTGATTTTTAATCCATTTAGATGCTCTTTTTGTTCCGGACTCACGCGGAAACTTTCGCGTGCCTTTTGGATCGCCTTGTTGTGCACCCATCGCGAAAAAACAGGACGTTCCAACAGCCCTACCGTACGGCCGTAATGCTTCACCAGTGCCACGCTCAGTGCCCACGCGATCGCCATGTCGACATAATATTGCCCTTGTGGAGTCTTGATGAGGTGTTGTAATGCGGCGTCGATATGGTCGTCATCCATCAGGTAGCACATCAGCACGATCACGAAGGTGCGTTTGGTGAACTCTCCCGGATCGGTTTTCAACGGCAGGAAATATTCGAGTACCTCATCGCGATGCTTGTCGAAGATCTTCAGCGACGAGATCGTCACATCGACATGCGCCCAACAATCGAACTTCGGGATGAGGACGTCCAGATAACCCAGGATGCGTTCCAACGGCATCTTCTTGACGTATCCCAATACGATTCCGTAGAGCGTCACATGTTCGTACGCAGTGAATTCGGCATTGCGGAGATACGTCTCGACGTCGGGTGACTTGGCGATCTCCCGTGCCAGGGCTCGCATATCCGGAGACCGAACGCCCAGCACGTCATAATTCGTCGCGACGATCTTCTTGTTGAACTCCTTGTAGTCGCCCGTATCGGCCAGTTCGTGGAGACGGGTATTGATGTAATTATTCATGGGGTTTGATGGTTCCGGATTTATAGGCTTCGAGCAACCCGCGCAGGTCCTCGATCTGGGTCTGTAATTCGCATCCGACGGTCGTGTCGCGTACACGGATCCGCCGGTCTGCCGATTCGACCACCATTCGTGTCGAGATGATATCCTGGCTCTCCTCAACCGCCAGTGCCGCTGACTCGAACGGTTCGTGCTGCACCAACTGCAGCCCGTGCGAGTTGTAGATCAACGTGTACCCCGCGATCCCCGTCTCGCTCTGGTACGCCTTCGAGAATCCCCCGTCGATCATCAGCAACTTGCCTCCCGCTTTGATGGGACTTTCTCCCTTGCACGTTTTCACCGGCACGTGTCCCGATATGATGTGCGACGTTGCGGAATCCAGTCCGAACGATGAGAGGATCATCTCGCACATCGTTTGATCTTCGAGATGCTTGTAGTAGAAGCCCTTCTCTTCGTGCCACGTCGATTTGTCCTCGATCAGGTAACGTTCCAACGTCGCCATCTTTGCCTTGTCGAAGAACGGAGAATCCTTGCCGCACCACAGATACCACATGTAATCCTTTGCACGCTCCTGACTCGCCTCGCCACGTCCGCCGAAGTATGCCTCGCGTGTCAACCGGTCGATCTTGTCCAGCAGATCTTTGCCCTCGTACGACGCTCCTTCCACGACGACCGTCTTGAATTCACCCGCCTCGGTCATCGGGATCGACGCGTGATACATCAGATTCGAGTTCATCGTCAGATAGATGTTGCCCTTCGCGTAGAGCTGGCGGACGTGCTTCTGCAACTTCTCACAATCCACGAACGACGCATGTAGCGTGCGTACCAACCGCTCCTCCGCAGGGGTCAATGTATAGGGGGCCGCAGGGTCTACCGTCGGGAAGTGACCATCCTTTAACGGCCAGGTGCTATCGCCGTCGATCCCCTTCACGTCGCTCAGTGTGATTGTGCCGTTCGTGTAGTCGATGCGCTCCAACAGGGCACGGTTCGCCATCCCGTACTCCGGATGGGCGGCGATCAACTGTCCCTCCAACTTAAACTGGATCACCGAGATCGCTTTGTGCATCTGGGTCATCAGCAACAGGTCGCGTTCCGTGACGCCCGAATTTTGCATCACCTTCGGTTTATACGGATCGCATGGCGAATTCTCGTAACACTCCATCGCGAAGCGTGCCAACGGCAGCAGGTTGATCCCGTAACCGTCCTCCAATACGTCGAGGTTGTCGTAACGTCCGCACATGCGGATCACGTTGGCGATCAGTGCGTCCTGGCCCGCCGCGGCGCCCATCCACAAAATATCATGGTTGCCCCATTGGATGTCATAAGCGTTGTATTGCGACAGCGTGTCGAAAATAAAGTGGGGGCCCGGGCCGCGGTCGAAAATATCGCCGATGATGTGTAACCGGTCGATCGTCAGGCGCTGGATCACGTTACTCATCGCGATGATGAACGCATCCGCACGTCCCACCTCAATGATCGAGTGGACGATACCGTTGAAATACTCCTCTTTGTTCGACCCGCGGTCGTCGCTCTCGTGCAACAGCTCCTGGATGATGTATGAGAAATCTTTCGGCAGTGTCTTTTGCACCTTCGAGCGGGTGTATTTGGATGATGCCGAACGGCACACCTCCGTCAGGCGATGCAGTGTCGTGCGATACCACGCTTCGCTGTTCCGGCCGCGGCGGCGGACGAGTTCCAGTTTCTCCGCAGGATAGTAGATCAACGTACAAAGATCGTCCAACTCCTCCTCGGAGAGTGTGTCGGCAAATAGCTCGCACACCTTCTGTCGGATTACGCCCGACGCATTTTTCAACACGTGGCGAAATGCCTCGTACTCGCCGTGGAGATCGGTGATGAAGTGCTCCGTGCCCTTCGGGAGGTTGAGGATCGCTTCGAGGTTGATGATCTCGGTCGTGGCGGAGGCTACCGATGGGAATTTTTCGCTCAGCAGCTTGAGAAATTTAATGTCCATAACCCAAAGATACAAAAAATACGTCATCGGGCAAACTCCGATTTTGCGGATTTTCGGGGAGAGATTTTTGCCATGCAGCCAGTGCGAAGAAGGAGGGATGTACCAAGCGTACCTCCCTCCTTCGACAAGCCATGCGCGGTGAAAAGCACCCGCGAAAAACGCAAAATAAAAAAAGAGCCCCGTCTTAAACGGGGCCCTTTTTTATTTGAAGTCAAATTACAGCGACATCACTTTATGTTCCGCCTCTTTCTGCTCGACTGCCATTCTGTGCGCGGCGCTGTAATGCGCGGCACGTGTGTAGGGCGACTCGTCGATTGTGCTGATGGGTTTCACAGAGTCTTTGTTTACACGGATGGACATTTTGCCGATCGGACCCGGATCTCCTTCAGCATCGTAAGCTACCGAATAGAAGTAGAACGTGATGTTGATAGTTTTCGGGATTCCCCACAGATCGGTGTAGTTGTCGTCATCTCCGGTTGCAGGCCAACGAACACTGCCTGTCGCCTCGTCGACCATACCGTCGGCTTCGATCATCATGAACAACTCTCCGTCGGCTTTTGACGACTGATCCGTCTCTTTCCACATCAAAGACCATTGAGCGGGGGTGTCTTCCTGGTTGTCGTTGCGAACGCTGAACTGAGGTTTTACACGCATGAAGAAACTGCCGCCGTATGCCGCTTCCGGGTAACGTACGGGATCTGCCTTTACGGCTTCGTCACCGTCGAACAAGCGTGCGCTCATGGTTACTACGGCATCCGAAGGCGTGTAATCGGGAGTTTTGATCCGAAGAACCTGCACGTCGGTCGTGGCGCGACCGTAATCGTCGATACCGCAAACGAAAGCTACGTACTCCGTCAACGGAGCCATACCGCCGATGTAGAACTCATTCTCCAAGCCCGGGCCCACGGGACCGACATGGCTCATAGCTTTAATATAGTCGGGTATCGAGTTGATACCGGGAGTCTGACGGGCGAAAGATTTGACGATCTGGGGCATGCCTGCCTTCACACCGGCGGGATTGCCGCCCAATCGGTCCGTATAATCCGCCAATTGGAGTGTGTACATGTAATATTTGTCCGTGTCGTTCGACGGAGTGACTGTGAATTCGATACGGGCGCTGTTGACCGCTTTGGCCGTCCATTCAAAATTGAGGGACGCATTCTGAACGGGAGGAGGGGCCTGGGTCACAAAATACTGTTTCGTCGCGGCGCAGGTGCGTACACCATTGAGGTTCACGCCGCAAACAACGATATAGTACTCGGTTCCGGGATCCAGGAAGGAGGTAGTGATCGTACGGGGCTCGGCACCGTTATTGGGGACACCGTTGGTCGTGGTCATTTGTGTGATCAACTCGGCCATAGTCTTATTCGCATTCGCCGGATCCGCGGCCATCTCGTCGATAACCTGCTCGATGAATTGGTTCTCGTCCTTGTAGGTCAGGAGTTCCTCCGCCGTCACAGTACCCCAAACGAAGAGGCTCTGCGCGCCGATGTTGTTTGCTGCCGATACGGTGAACGACTGCTCGAACGCAGTGCCTGTGCCCAACTCGATATTGAAGCCTTGCTCCGTCGGAATGACAGAGTCGTCGCAATCAGGTCCCTCGCAAGGCTCGGTCTTGCAACTCGTCATTGCCACGGTTGCCACCGCAGCGAATAACCACAAAAGTTTTTTCATTGTATTCATATTTAAGTAATTATTAATTTTTAGTCAAGTGCATTAGATGCAAAGATTAGAAAAAGATTACAAACTTCCAAATGACATCAGATAGCTTTTGATAAATAGATCCAAATCGCCATCCATCACTCCGTCCACGTCCGACGTCTGTACGTTCGTGCGGTGATCCTTCACCCGGCGGTCGTCGAATACGTAGGAACGGATCTGGGAACCCCATTCGATATTCTTTTTCGTCTCCTCCAGCGCCTTTTGGGTCGCACGGCGCTTGTCCAGTTCACGCTGGTAGAGTTTCGATTTGAGGATACGCATCGCATTCTCGCGATTCATCAGCTGTGAACGTGTCTCCATGTTCTCGATCAGGAACTCCACCGGTTCGCCCGTGTCGCTATCCTTACCGTGGTACCGCAACCGCACCGCCGTCTCGACCTTGTTGACGTTCTGTCCGCCGGCTCCGCTCGAACGGAACGTGTCCCACTCGACATCGCCCGGATTCACTACGATCTCGATCGTGTCGTCCACCGCGGGTGACACGAATACCGATGCGAAGGTGGTCTGGCGCTTGTTGTTCGCGTTGAATGGCGACAGGCGTACCATGCGGTGCACGCCGTTTTCACTCTTCAGGTATCCATACGCGTACGCACCCTCGAACTCCAACGTGGCGGATTTGATCCCTGCCTCCTCGGCCGTGTGTACGTCCAGCACCTTCACCGTGTATCCATGCGCCTCGCCCCAACGGGTGTACATGCGCATCAGCATCTGTGCCCAGTCGAATGCCTCCACGCCTCCCGCACCGGAATTGATCTCCATAATGGCATTCAGGCGATCCTCCTCGCCGCGCAGCATGTTTTTCAGCTCCAACTTCTCGATCAGACCGATCGTTGCGGTGTACTGTGCGTCGGCTTCCGTTTCCGTAATGACCCCCTCGCGTAAAAACTCCGGAATGAGTTCCAACTCCTCCACGCCCTTCACGACGGCATTGTACTCATCGACCCAGGCGCGGATTTGTGCGACCTTTCGCAACTGTTCGCGTGCCTTATCCGGAGCATCCCAAAAGTTCGGCACTTCGGTTTTCTCCGTCTCGTTTTGCAGGTCGATACGCAACTGTTCGATGTCCAGGCAGCGTGCCAACTCGTCACGCCGTGACGCGGCGGATTTGATCTGTTCCTCCAATACCATACCTTACGTCAACTCCCAATTTACACCCTCCTTGCCGTCCTTCACGCGAATGCCGATGGCGGTGAGCCGGTCGCGGATCTTGTCCGACAGCGCCCAATCCTTATCCTCCTTCGCCTTTTGGCGCATCTCCAATAACATGTCAACGAGCGGTGACATCAAGTCGTTGCCCCCCGCAACAGCCTTCTCGTTACGCAACCCGAGGATGTCGAATACATAACGGTGGACGATCTCTTTTAATTGCGCCAAGTCCGGTGCCGTGATGCTGCCCGTGCCTTCCGCCAGCTGGTTGATCGTGCGTACCCAGTCGAACAGGGCGGCGATCGCGAGGGGTGAATTCAGGTCATCGTTCAGTGCCTCGGTGCAACGGGCCTCTAACTCCGCGGGATTGACGGTAGAGGTCGCCGCGGGGTTGATTTTATCCAATGCATCGACCGCTTTCATCAATCTGTCGAGCCCTTTCTCCGCCGCCTGCAACGCCTCGTTCGAGAAATCCAACGTCGAGCGGTAATGCGCCTGCAACACGAAGAAACGGATCGTCATCGGTGAATATGCTTGCGTCAAGAGTTTGTGTTTGCCGGTGAAGAGTTCCTCCAACGTGATGAAGTTACCCAACGACTTGCCCATCTTTTGGCCGTTGATGGTGATCATGTTGTTGTGCATCCAGTACTTGGCGGCATCGCATCCGCAGGCGGCTGTCGATTGGGCGATCTCGCAGTCGTGGTGCGGGAACATGAGGTCCATCCCGCCGCCATGGATGTCAAACTTCTCACCCAGATACTTCGTACTCATCGCGGAACACTCCAGGTGCCACCCGGGAAATCCCTCGCTCCATGGGCTGGGCCAGTGCATGATATGCTCGGGCGATGCCTTTTTCCACAGCGCGAAATCCAACGGGGAACGTTTGTCGTCCTGACCGTCGAGGGCACGCGTGTTGGTCATCATGTCCTCCACGTTGCGTCCCGAGAGGCGTCCGTAGCCATATTTTTCGTCATATTTGCGCACGTCGAAGTAGACCGATCCGTTGGATTCGTACGCGTAACCGTTCTCCAGGATCATCTTGATCAGTTCGATCTGCTCGATAATATGTCCGCTCGCGTGGGGCTCGATCGAGGGAGAAAGCACGTTCAGCGCCTCCATCGCACGGTGATACCGCTCGGTGTAATAGTGTGCCACCTCCATCGGCTCCAACTGCTCGAGGCGTGCCTTTTTGGCGATCTTGTCGTCACCCTCGTCGGCATCGTGCTCCAGGTGCCCGACGTCGGTGATGTTGCGCACGTAACGCACCTTATAACCCAGATGCAGCAGATAACGGAATAGCAGATCGAAAGTCACGGCGGGGCGTGCGTGTCCCAAATGCGGATCGCCATAAACCGTAGGGCCGCATACGTACAACCCCACCCGCGTCGGGTCCAACGGCTCGAAACGCTCCTTGCGGCGCGTCAGTGTATTGTAAATAGAAAATTCCATGGTTGCAAAGATATAATTTCAAATTGAAATTATATCTTTGCAACTTATGAAAAGTAACTTCAAACGTTGGAATAACATCACGGGATGGTGTGTGTTTGCCGTGGCGGCGGTGGTGTATCTGTTGACGATGGAACCGTCGTGCGGTATGTGGGATTGTCCGGAGTTTATCGCCACGTCCTACAAACTCGAAGTGGGACACCCGCCCGGGGCACCGCTGTTCATGATGTTGGCACGTATCGCCACGCTGTTCGCTCCGTCGGCATACTACGTGCCGATGATGGTCAACGCGATGAACTGCATTATCAGTGCGTTCTGCGTGTTGTTTCTCTTTTGGACGGTCACGCACCTCGCAAGACGCATCGCTACGTCGAAGGGAGAGAGTCTCACCAAACAAAATATATTCACGATCCTTGGTGCCGGCGTTGTGGGGGCTCTCGGATACGCGTTTACGGATACGTTCTGGTTCACGGCCGTCGAGGGAGAGGTGTATGCACTCTCGTCGATGTTCACGGCACTGGTCGTGTGGCTGATGATGAAGTGGGAGGAGCAGGCCGATGAGCCCCGTTCCGTGCGGTGGATTATTTTGATTGCCTACCTGATGGGGTTGTCGATCGGCGTGCACCTGTTGAGCCTGTTGGCCATTCCGGCGCTCGTATTCATATGGTATTTCCGTAAGACGAAGGAGATCACGTTCAAAGGGATTGCGCTGAGTGCGCTCGCCGCAGGAGGTATCCTGATCTTTGTCAACAATATCATTATTCCCTACACGGTGGCGGTGGGGGCGTGGTTCGACCTGTTCTTTGTGAATGTGTTGGGACTGCCCGTCAATACGGGAATGGTGGTCTTCGCGATATTGTTGTTCGCCGCATTGGGATGCGGTGTCTGGTGGACACACAAGGCCGGGAAAAAGGTGTGGAACACGATCCTGCTGTGCGTGACGATGATTCTGGTAGGATACTCGTCCTACGCGTCGGTGACGATACGTGCCGCGGCCAACCCGCCCATGAACAGCAACAACCCCGACAATCCGTTCGCCCTGGTGTCGTTTCTGAACCGTGAGCAGTATGGCGACCGTCCGCTGTTGTACGGTCCTCAGTATTCGGCCCCGGCTCTCGAATATACCTATAAGACGGTGCGCTATGTCGATGATGGGAAGTACAAGAAGGTGAAGATGATCGACGGGTATAAATATCCGTCCCGGTTCATGCATCTGTTCCCCCGCATGGGATACTACGGTGCGGGTGAGGAGGCGTACAAGTCGTGGAGTGCCTACCGGACGAAACTCGACTACGTGCGTGACGACGAGGGGCGCATCGTTCGCGACGCCAACGGACGTCCCGAACGGGCCGAAGTTTTGGACTTCGGCCGCCGGGTGGTCTATGACGACCACTCCGGCTATGAGCCCCTCGTCATCACCGAACCCACGGGGTTGGAAAACCTCAACTTCTTCTTCACGTACCAGTTGAACCACATGTTCTGGCGCTACTTCCTGTGGAACTTCGTGGGACGACAGAACGACTCGCAACCCTCGGAGTCGATGCTCACCGAAGGTAACTGGATGTCGGGTGTCAAGTGGTTAGACGGCAAGTACCTCGGGCCGCAGGATAACATGCCGGACGACATGCGTGATGACCCCACACGTGCCGTCTACTTCTTCTTGCCCTTCCTGTTGGGACTCGTCGGGTTGATCTACCAACTGAATCGCGATCCGCGTAACTTCACCGTCGTCATGTGGCTCTTTCTGATGATGGGCCTCATCCTGATGATCTACAACAACACACCTCCGAACGAACCCCGTGAACGCGACTATATCTATGCAGGTGCGTTCTACGCGTTCAGTATCTGGATGGGACTCGGCGTGATGGCATTCCGAAAGTGGTGGCCCGTGTGTCTGTGCGTGCCTGTGCTGCTCGCCGTGCAGAACTGGGAGTCGCACGACCGTTCGGGACGTACCATGTCGCGGGACGTGGGGTACAACTACCTCCAATCGTGCCTCCCCAACGCCATCATCATCAACTATGGCGATAACGATACATTCCCGCTCTGGTTCAACCAGGAGGTGGACGGTGTGCGTACCGACATACGGATCATGAACTCGAGCTATCTCGGCGGCGAATGGTATATCGACGAGATGAAAACCCGTGCCAACGAGGCGCCGGGCGTGCCGTTCTCCCTGCCGCGCGACAAATATACCTTCACGAACGACGTTATCCCCATTATCAAGCGTGTCGACCGCACGGTGGATCTTCGAGAGGCGATCGAATTCATTCGCAGCAACGATCCGCGTACCCAAATCGACCGTGGCGATGGTCGCATGGTAGACTACCTGCCGACGAACCGATTCAGCCTGCCTGTCGATAAGGATAACGCCATCGCTTCCGGTATCGTGCGTGAGAAGGATCGTGACCTGATGGTCGACACGATTCACATCGAGCTCCCGGAACGGTCCATCGACAAAAGTGAACTGATGATGCTCGACCTGCTCGCCCATTTCGATTGGAAACGCCCGTTGCAATTCACACAACCCGCCATCCTGCAACCCCTCGGGCTGATGGACTACCTCCAATTCGATGGCTATGCCTATCGTCTGGTGCCTATTCATACGCCTTACCGCTCGTCACGCGAGATCGGACGTATCGACACCGATTATGTGGCTCCGTTGCTGCTGGAGACGTTCCGTTACGGCAATCTGAACGATCCACGTGTGCATATCGACTACTTCACGGCCTACAACCTCCGTGCGACGAAAGTCCGTGAGGCGTTCGCGCGCGTGGCACGTCAGTGTCTCGTCGAAGGCGATACCGTGCGTGCGGTGCGGTTGCTCGATACAGGTCTCGAACGACTTCCCGTGTCAAAGATCCGCTACACGCATACCAATACTACCCCCTATATCGAGACCTATTACGAGGCGGGCGAGTGGGAGAAAGGTGACGCGTTGCTGACCTCGTATGCGGATAACCTGATGCAGTATATCGACTACTATTTGCAGTTCGATGGCATTCAGGGTGATATGATCACGACCACGATCTTCGGCAAGATGGATGAACTGGATAGTCTCTACATCCTCGCCACGTACTTCAAACGGAGCGGTATCCTGAACCACCTGAATACCTACTACCGATCACTCGGATTGAGTGAAGAAGATTTAGCCTAACTTCACCTTCTCCCAGTCGACCAAATCCCAGTATGCGGTGACGAAATCCGCACGGCGGTTCCGATAGTCGATGTAGTAGGCGTGCTCCCACACGTCGAGTACCATCAGGGGTTTGAGGCCATCCGTAAGAGGATTGCCGGCATTCGGTTTGGCGACGATCTCCAGCTCCCCGCCATTCGATACGAGCCATACCCATCCCGATCCGAAGAGTCCCACGGCAGCCTTCGCGAATGCCTCTTTGAATGCCTCTACGGAACCGAAATCGCGTGTCAAGGCACTCTGCAATGCATCGGGTATCGGTTTGGGGGTGGGAGTAAGCATCTCGAAAAAGAGGGTGTGGTTCCATGCCTGGGCGGCGTTGTTGAACAGCGTACCGTCCGACTTGACGACCAGTTCGTCGAGCGTCATCGACTCGAAAGGAGAGCCGGCGACCAACTTGTTGACGTTGTCGATGTAGGTTTGGAGGTGCTTGCCGTAGTGATACTCGATCGTTTCGCGACTCATCTTCGGCGCCAGCGCGTCGGGCGCATAGGGCAGGGTGGGCAATAAGTGTGTCATAGCTTTCGTTTTACAATAATTCGTAAATAATTTGTCGTCAAGGTACGAATTTTTATACTTTTTCGACCAAAAATTACGTTTTATCTATATAAAATATAGTTTTGCGAAAAAATTATCCCAAACTTATTTCGCTATGAAGAAACTGATTGGATATTCGATGTGGATGCTTGTGATGATCGCTCTGGTGGGCGGTTCGGCAGGTTGTTTGCGCACGGAACCGGTCATTCCTGACGAGCCTCAAACTCCGGAGAATCCCGGTGGTGACGATACGCCGGTCGAAGCGGGGGATGCACGGATCATTTTCCGTCTCGATACGCCCCACGCCTTCACGGAACATGCCACGCGTGCCTTGACTGTGGCTGATGAGGATGCCGTATCGGAACTTCACGTGCTGATCTTCGACGAAAGCAATACACTGATCGACCTCAAAAAGACGGAGTCGGATGCCATCACCTTACCGCGCGACAATGCCCGTGTCGAGTTCATGCTGTTGGCCAATGCGGGACGTGTGATCGACGCAACGATCGGGATGGATGTGCGTGCCATGTCGCCCTTGCAGCGCAGTTACGCACAGATCGTCGAAGCGATCGAGGATGAAGTGACGGAACAGATGTATCACAATGCCGGCGGTCTCCCGATGTGGGGCCGTACGGGCATGGTACAGATTACGCAGGAGGTGCAGGAGGTGGAGGTGAAGTTGCTCCGCTCGGTGGCACGTGTCGATGTGCGGGTGGATGACGGGGTGCCGTTCGAGCTGACCGAAATCTATGTGATGCGTCCCAATAGCAGCTATCGCCTTATTCCCCATGACGGCTGTATCGACGAAGATCGGGTGACACGACCCTCGGTACCGGTATCGGCCAGCGCCTTCTCGCTCGACGAGTCGAGCGCACGATTCCGATTCGAGGTGGAGAACGGAAGCAAACGTATCTATATTCCCGAAACACTCCTTTCGAATGGTACGTCGGGTGACGCGGGTCACATGGAACGCATGGCTGTCGTGGTGGGCGGACGCACCAGTGAGGGGGGCGAGGTGAGTTATTACCGTCTCGACTTCCTGAAAGATTCGCAATTGTGCGACGTGTTGCGTAACCACGTGTACCGTTTCACGATCACCGATGTACCACGCTATGGGCATGCCACACCGCAGGATGCGTACGCGTCGTTGGTGATGAACGGTATCGTGGTCGATGTGGTCGATTGGGCGAACGGAGATGATGGTTATATGGATGGCATTACCGTTTGGCCCGAGCTGCCCGAAGTTCCGGAACCGCAGACCCCCGTTATTCTCGATACGCGTGCCATGTTGGCGCCTCCGGGGGTGTTGGGTGTGACGAAGGGCGGTAAGTTGACGCTTCGCGGTGCGAAGGAGTATGCCGGGACTCCTGTAGAGACCCACAGCGAGTTCGGTCCGTTGGAGAGTGAGTCGGTCTATATGGTCTACTTCAAGCACAGTTCGCTGATCGCTATCCTGGGTGGCGAGCAGGGTGACAGGTTCGATCCGTCGGATGTGGTGTGGAGTCCGTTCGAATACACGAGCGTGGCGGAGATGCGCCGCGCGATGGCGACCGAGACACGGAACGATGCCTATAAGTTGATCCCGTGTGACGATCAGATGACATGGACGGAAGACCCCGAAAACGGGCTCGGTGATCCGTGTGAGTATGCCGATAAGGGTACCGCGACGGGCGATTGGGGAATCCCGCAGGGAACGACGTCGAAGTGGCGTCCCGAGAGGTTGGTGTACGACGGGAGTTATTTTGCCGACACCGATGTGGCGAAATTCACACTCGCGAATGGTGAGGAGGCGATCGGATTCGTATCCGGACTCCATCCCGATGTCGATTGGTCGATGTTCCTCCCCATGGCGGGTTATCGGATGATGGCCGATACGATGGATAAGGAGTCTACAGGACAGCTCTATGGCGGTGGCACGGAACCCGGTGCGCGAGGATTTTACTGGTCATATCCGGGTTCATGGTCTGCGGCGGCCCTCCATTTTGAACTGATGGCAGGATTCGCGGGTTACCCGAACGGTTACTTCTTGTCTGACATGCCGTACGGGATCAGTCAGAACGGTACGACGGCCCTTCCGATCCGTTGTATCAGGAGGGAGTAAATAAACGCTATGCAAAGGAAGCCCCGCGAGGGGCTTCCTTTTGTGACGTCTGTCGCCGTTCGTCACCGCGAGGGTGCCATCCGTCAAAAAAGAGATTAACTTTGTCACCGCAGAACATATATTTGCCACCGGTTGGTTAATAATAGTTGCATTCAAACTTAAAGATTTTAGCTTATGAACAGGATTAGATCCACATTGGCCGTAGTGGCGGTATTGCTCTTTTTTCTATTTTCAGCATCGTCGCTATCAGCAAAGGAAACGCAAGACAGTCGGGAGGACAAGGAGTACAAATCGGCAGTACAAGTATCGTTTTTCCCGCCATTGAGCACGAATGGTCTCCGCTCGGGACGTTACACGAATACCGTTTCGTTGAACTTGTTGGCCGGTGTGTCGAAGAATGAAAAGGCTTTTACGTTGGGTGGCCTGGTGAACGCGATCGGTAACGACGCAAGGGGAGTCCAAATCGGCGGACTGGTGAACTATGTCGGTAACGAGGGCCGGGGTGTGCAGTTCGGTGGCCTGGCGAACATCAACCGTCGCGACTTTACGGGTGTGCAGTTCGGCGGCCTGTTCAACGTGGCACGTGATACGAAAGGCATTCAGTTCGGTGGATTGTTCAATGCGGCCAAAGAGGTGCACGGTCTGCAGTTCGGCGGCCTGTTCAACGTTTCACGCGACATCAAGGGCGTGCAGTTCGGTGGTCTGGTGAACGTGGCGAAACGGGTGCGCGGCGTGCAGTTCGCGGGTCTGGTCAACGTGGCTGAACACAGTGATTGTCCGATCGGTCTTATCAACATCATCAAGGATGGCGATATGGCCGTCGGCGTAAGTTATGACGAATTGGGGACCATCTCGTTGAATTTTCGTTCCGGTGGACGGGTGACGTACGGTATTCTCGGTGTGGGTTACAACCACAAGGTCGGTCGTGCGGAGGATGCCGTGGCGGTCTTGGCCGGTTACGGTGCGCATATCAACGTGCTTCCCTGGTTAAGGATCAATAACGAGGCGACCATCCAGCAAATCGACACCATCGGAAAGAATAATAACACCTTCAAAACCGGTTACTCGTTACTGCCGACATTCCGTTTCTTCCGTCACCTGGAAATTTTCGGCGGACCGAGCATCAACTACATGCAGACAGGTAAAGAGAGTATGTACGCCATCTTCCGGAAAAATCCGATTTGGGAGCGAACGAACGGCATGAAGAAACAGCAGATTTATGTCGGTTGGCAAGTCGGCATACAGGCAACGTTCTAAAAGAGATCCCCGCGTCACGGCGGGGATCTCTTCTTCTGTTTCACCCAATTTTCGCGGCGCGGAGCGCGCAAAAATAGAAAATTCCACTTATCCCGTAAAACAAGTTTTGAATCATCTGATCGGAGATCAGATGATTCAAAACGAAATAAAATCACCCCCTCCCGAGGGAGGGGGCAGGGGGTGGGGAAAGCAAAACCTTTACCCTCCCTACATTAGATCTTTATACAACGGAGGGAGAAGCCGCTCCCGACGTTACCGGTACCCGTACTGTACCCCGTGGAATTGAAGCCCAATCGTCGCGCATCCGTAGTAGACGTCGCCTGCCAGGACCAGTAGTAACCGCTGGAAGTCTGATTGTACAGCTGACCATTGGAGTAGTTACGGGTCCCCGACGCGGGGAGGCTATTTGCTCATGAGCTTGCCGTAGACGACGGTTTTCATAAAATCCTCCTTTCGATGTTTCGAGAGGGGGATCTCTTTTCCTCCGACACGCAGACGTGTCCCGGAGATGGATTCGATGCAACCCACATTGACTATATACGAGTTATGCACGCGGTAGAACCTGTCGCAGGGGAGCATCGTTTCGATCGAGGTCATCGTTTGGTGTATGACGAACGATTTGTCCGCCAAGTGTAGTTTGAGGTAATTTTGCATCGCTTCGACGTAAAGAATGTCTTCGGTGTTGATCCGCACGAACGAATCCCCTTGACGAATGTACGTCTCGCACGGGGCCAGTGCCGGAGCGGACGAAGGCATCTCTAAAGGAGATGCCGGAGATGCGGAGGCTGCGGCCCGTGACCGAAACCACTCGAGTGCACGGTCTGCGGCTTGCACGAATCGTTGAAACGGGTAGGGTTTCAGCAGGTAGTCGACCACATGCAGGCGGAACGCGTCGAGTGCGAATTCGGAATACGCTGTCGTGAGGATCGTGAGGGGTGCATCGACCGATTCGAGCATCTCCAATCCCGAAAGGCGCGGCATGTTTATGTCGAGAAACATCAGGTCGACGGGCTGTTCGCGCAGGAATTTCATCGCCTCGATGGCCGAGGAGCAACGTCCGGCCAAGGTGAGGTGCTCCACACCGGCCATGTAGTCGACCACCCCGTCGATGGCTACATCCTCATCGTCCACGATGAGACACCTCAGTTTATCCATAGATCGTCAATTTGGTTGCGTATCGCGTGTCGTCATGGGTGACGTGCAACGTGTATTTTTCGGGAAAAAGAATATTCAGACGGCGGCGTATGTTGGCCAGTCCGATGCCTGAATCCTCCTTTTTCGGCGACATGGCACCCGTGTCGTTCGAGTTCTCCACCTCGAAACGGATTGTGCGCCCGGTTTGGATGAGTGTGATGTTGACATACCCCTTTCGCGTGCCGCAACGAGACACGTGTTTGAAGGCATTCTCGACGAATGTGATGAACAGCAGCGGCGGTATCTCCATATCGGGATCCTCGATCTCCCAACGCGATTCGATGTCGAGTTTGTTCTTCCACCGCACCGCCTCCACGTCGATGAAGTTTTTCAGGAACCGTACCTCCTGGCTGATCACGATGGAGTCCTTGTCGCCGCTGTACAGCTGATAGCGCAAAATGTCCGTGTATTGCAACAGCAACGTGTCGGCTAATTGCGGCTCCTTGCGGATGAGGACATGCACGTGGTTGAGCACGTTGAACATGAAGTGGGGATTGATCTGCGCCTGTAACATTTGGAGTCGCGAGCGTGCCAACTCCTCGCGCATTTTGAGGTTCGTCTCGAAGAACCACAACCCGCAGAATCCGAAGTTGAACATGAACATGGCCATAAATCCTCCAATATAGTCGTCTATCGGTGCATTCGCTTTGGCGGCGATGTAGTCGAAGTATCCTGAATGCGGGAACACACCCGCCTTTTCGAGAAAATAGAACCCAAACGTGGTGACGGGGATGGCGATGGCGAACAACAAGCTGAACAGGATGAACTGGAAGACGAACAACACGATCCGCCGTCGTGCGATAGCTCGCCGCAGGAGTTTCTTGGTCAGGTAACTCGTCAGGGGATAGGCGATCCCGATATACAAACCGGAGAGTAAGAGACCCTCGAAAAAATTCATTTGAAAGGAGTGTCTTACCGCGAAGACGAGGAACAGCAACCCCCATACGGTGTTCACATACCGGTCGTAATTGAAGGGGCGTTTTTGGGCACGTCTCATGTGACAAAGGTATAAATATTGTTGTATCTTCGCTGTATGAAGCGAATTTTCCCGGTCATGGAGATGGGTTGCGCTGCGTGCGCGACGCGGATAGAGAAAGCGTTGGCGGCACAGGAGGGTGTGGCGTCGGCAGCGGTCAATTTCGCCGCGCGGACGGCAACGGTGGAGTATGATCCGTCGGTCGTTACGCCGGAACAGTTGCGCGATACGGTGCGTGATGCCGGATATGATTTGGTGATCGACACCGAGGATTCGGCCGAAGATGAATTGGAGGCCGTCCGCGCGGCGAAATTCCAGGACTTGAAACGCCGTACCGTTTGGGCGATCGTGTTGGCTGTGCCGCTCGTCATTATCGGGATGTTCTTTATGCACATGCCGTATGCCGATCCGATCATGTGTGTGCTTGCCACGCCGGTGGTGTTCTGGTTGGGACGCGGGTTCTTTGTCGACGCGTGGGAACAACTCCGCCACCGCACGGTCAACATGAATACACTCGTCGCACTCAGTACCGGGATCGCGTGGACGTTCAGCATGTTCAATATGTTGTTCCCCAAGTTCTGGATCGAGCGAGGTGTCTCGCCCCACGTATGGTTCGAGGCGTCGGCGGTGATCATCGCGTTCATTCTGCTGGGACGGTTGCTGGAGGAGCGTGCCAAGGGGAACACTTCGTCAGCGATCAAAAAACTGATGGGGTTGCGTCCCAAGACGGTCTTCGTGGAGGGCAGGGGTGAAATTCCGATCGAGCAGGTGCGGGTCGATGACGTGATCATGGTGCGTCCGGGGGAGAAGATCGCCGTGGATGGTGTCGTGACGGAGGGGAGTTCGTATGTCGATGAGAGTATGCTCAGCGGGGAGCCCGTGGCGGTGCTCAAAGAGGCTGATGCTAAGGTGTATGCCGGGACGATCAATCAGAAGGGGAGTTTTAGATTCCGGGCCTTCAAAGTGGGATCCGACACGATGCTGGCGCAGATCATCCGCATGATACAGGACGCACAGGGAAGTAAGGTGCCCGTGCAAAAACTGGTCGATCGGGTGGCGTCGATCTTTGTGCCGACCATCATCGGGATTGCGATCGTTTCGTTCGTGTTGTGGCTCGTGTTCGACCCCGCGAATGGATTTACGCATGGGCTATTGTCTCTCGTGACGGTGCTCATCATCGCCTGCCCGTGCGCGTTGGGTCTCGCCACGCCGACCGCGATCATGGTCGGCATCGGCAAGGGAGCGGAGCATGGAATCCTTATAAAAGATGCCGAGAGCCTCGAAATCGCGAAGAAAGTCGATGCAGTGGTGTTGGACAAAACGGGTACGATTACCGAGGGGAAACCCATGGTGACGGATATCGTTTGGGTGGATGGTGACGATAGTTCCGCGTCAATTTTTCATGCCCTCGAACAGCACTCCGAACACCCGTTGGCAGAGGCGATCGTGAACCATTTAGGCGGCGTTCCGGCCGTACAAATAGAACACTTCGAGAGCCTCACAGGACGTGGTGTAAAAGGCACGGTCCACGGGAAAACGTGGTTTGCGGGCAGCGCGGCTCTGATGTGCGAGATGGGAGTCGAGCTACCAGAGGGGCCGGAACGGCAGGTCTATTTTGCAGACAGTGAGCGGGTTCACGCGGTAGCGGCGATCACCGACAAGATCAAAGACAGTTCCCCGGCAGCCATCGAAAAACTCCGTCACGACGGCATCGAAGTGTGGATGCTCACGGGCGACAGCGAATCCACGGCACGTTCCGTCGCCACGAGTGTCGGGGTCGATCACTTCAGGGCAGGTGTCCTTCCCGGTGACAAAGCCGGATTCGTCAAGGAGTTGCAGGCACGAGGTAAGGTTGTGGCGATGGTGGGTGACGGCATCAACGACAGTGCCGCGTTGGCACAGGCTGATCTCGGCATCGCCATGGGCGGCGGGAGCGACATCGCGATGGACGCGGCGCAGGTGACGATCATCTCGTCCGACTTGGCCAAGATTCCCGAAGCAATCCGTCTCTCGCGCCTCACTGTGCGCACGATTCGGCAGAACCTCTTCTGGGCGTTTGTCTACAACCTGATCGGCGTCCCGATTGCGGCGGGTGTTCTCTATCCATTCACTGGCTTCCTGCTCGACCCGATGATCGCCGGGGCAGCCATGGCCCTGAGTAGCGTCAGTGTCGTCACCAATAGCCTGCGACTCAGGACGAAAAAAGTGTAAATCAGCCGCTTTTCCCGCCCTACATAGCGTCACTCGTCTGATCTATACGGATGATCGCCTCATCCAGGCGATGGTTTTTTGCGTGACCCCGGATCTCAGCCTCCTCAACCTCGGTCAGTGACCCGCCATAGATCAGCAGAATCTCCCGTCGTTGGACATTTACATTGCTTTTGAGCAGGTGCCTTTCTCTGAAAAGCCCTACATCTTCGATGTACGCCTTGGCGTTGCTCCTGAATCGCTCTTCGCGCACGAGCAGATAACCCAGATAGATACTTGGCAGGATCGTGACAATTATGACGATCGATGTAATGCGATTGATCTTCACCTTCCGCTCCTCACAAAGATCCTTTCTCCGTATGGGGAACTTTAAGAATCGTGACACCGCCGCTGCCGCGAAACCAATGCAAACGGTGTTGATCGTGAAGAGGTAAAGTGCACCCCCGAAGAGCGCCGATTGCCAAGTTGCCAAGCCGTAACCGACGGTACAGAGAGGCGGCATGAGCGCTGTAGCGATCGCCACGCCCGGTATGACATTGCCTTTCTGCGTGCTGCTGACGGCGATAATACCGGCAAAACCACCGAACAGGGCTATCAGTACGTCGAAGATCGTGGGGCTCGTGCGAGCCAGTAGTTCCGAGTTGGCAGCATTGACAGGAGAGATGAGAAAATAGGCCGTGGAGACAACCAGACTCGCTGCAACGGCCAACGTGAAATTCGCCACGGAACTTTTAAGCAGTTTGAAATCATAGGTCGCGACACCGTAACCCATGCCGATGATCGGGCCCATGAGTGGCGAAATGAGCATCGCGCCGATGATGACTGCCGTCGAGTTCGTGTTCAGTCCGATAGATGCGATCACGATCGCACAGGCCAGAATCCAGATGTTGGTCCCCCGGAACGAGACCCCTTGACGAATGTATTCGTCGATCTCGTCGAATTTTTCCTCCTGCCCGCGCAGGTCGATGTAGCGTAGAAAACGTTTCAGCATGGCTCTCGAACGATGTTTTTTCGGATACATCAAAAATCGTGCTCGATTTCGAGCTGTACACGCCGCTGAAAACGCAATAGTATGACGACCGCGCCGGGGCTCCGTCGCTTGAGGAGGCAAAAAAGCCACCCTTTCGGATGGCTTCTGTTTTGTACCCCCTCCGGGGCTCGAACCCGGGACCCCAACATTAAGAGTGTCGTGCTCTACCAACTGAGCTAAAGAGGCATTTCGGATAGCAAATTTAATACAAAATTATCATTCGTCAAAATAAATATCAACTCCTTCCGATTTCAGGCTTTCCGTGCCGTGGGTTTGACGCTGCTTCCCGCCCTACATTAGATCTTTATACAACGGAGGGTGTAAGCGTTGGTGATAGGATTGGAAGTGTCTGGATGTGCGGGCTCGGGATACATATAGTCTGCACGAAAATCAAACCTGTAGGCAAACGTTGCGGAGGTAACCCGAGAAGTCCAATAGAGTGCCGCGGTAGTCTGAAGGCCCAGCCGACCATTGGGAGTATAACCATCACGGTGCCCCGCCGCGGGGAGATTCTTTGTCTCTCCCTCAATCCGTATTCCACTCTCCTCCGGCCCACGGGTAGATGACGGGACGTTCGCCGGACAACGATTTCAGCAGCAGGTAACTCTCATAGAGATTGATTCCGTTGGCGGAGTCCGCCTCGGTGAGCGAATAGACCAGCACTGAAGGATCGAGTTGCGTCGTGTAATAGGTACGGCGAACGGGTGTGAGGAACTTTGCGAGTTGCGTTGGGTCGTTGGACGAGTTGCCGCCCCGTTCACGCGACGGGCCTTCAGCCGAGGTGTCGATCGGGATGGGCATGACGTACTCCGAAGGGAGTTCCGAGAGGCCGGAGAACGGTTCGCCATTGACATAGAGATTTTTGTGACGCATCTCGACGGTACGGAACCCCACGGGAGTCTCAACGGTTTCGGCGATGCGTCCCTCGATGCGGTTGTTCAGCCGCAATGTGAATAAGATAGGTTTCCCGGGACGCCACAGCATCGAATCGGGAATATTGGTGATGAATCGCAAGGTGTCTTCGCCACGCATCGAGAGTTCGATGTCGCGTTTGTCATAGAACGCCACGGAACCATCCGGACGTACCAGATCGAGCAGGATGCGGCACTGTTTGGGATTCAGAGCGTCGGTCTTCACGACCACACCGATCTGGGTCTGATAGTGGTCGGCGATGCGGGTGGTTGTGGTGTAGACGTCACGGATGCGGATCGTGGGGGGTGAGAAGATGGTTGCATCTTGCGGCATCGCGTCGGCATGGACAATCAGATCGTTGGCTCCCTCCTCGACACTGCGTGTGATGTTCCACTCGGCATCTCCGATACGTACCATCACCTGTCGATTCGCCCACCCGAACGGCACAGTGAATGGAGCCGTCCAGGTGTCGGAACCCGAATCTGAAAACTCCAACGCCACTCCGTCCGTGATCTCGAACAGGGTTCGCGGCGCTTCGCGCGTCGACGATGCGTCTATGTGTACCTCCTTCGCACAGACAGCGAGGGCGACAGAAATAAAAAACACGGTAACAAGAAATTTTTTCATATCTTTATGCGTTAAATTTTCGATGGCAAAGAAGACCCATACCGAGCGTCCCGAAGAGCGTGTGCGTCAGAACCTGATCCGGTTTCTGGTCGACCAGTGTGGCATCCACCGCCAACGTATCGTGTTGGAGCACCCGGTGCTGTTGAACGGTCAGCCCCAGCGTGCCGATGTGGTGGTATATGGCGACACGGGCGAACCGTTGCTGTTGGCCGAGTGCAAGGCGCCGCGTATCCCGATCGCACAGAGCACACTGGATCAGGCGGTGCGTTACAACGCGATCCTGAGGGCACGATATCTGATGTTGACCAATGGCGACAAGCATTTCTGTTATGAGTTTACGGATGGACGTTATACGCCTTTGCGGGAGTTTCCCTTCATGGCCCGTGAGAACGCCCCGCGATAACTATCTCCGATCGGGATCTCCTCTCCCGCGATGACGATCTGTTTCTTCCCGAAACTCTGGATTCGTTCCATATTGACGATATACCCGCGATGTACCCGCATGAATTGCTCTCGGGGCAGCAACTCCTCCATGTTTTTGAGCCGGAAATGGGTGGTGAGTTTGGTGCCGTTATCGAGGTGCAGCCGCACGTACTCCCCTTCGCTCTCGACATAGACGACGTCGCCCGGATGGACAAACACGTTTTTGTGGTCGGCACGTATCTCGAGCAACGGCCCCTTGTCGGGCTTCTCCTCGCGGTGGAATAGTTCGTATATGGTTTTCGCTTTCGTGGCCGCGCGACTGAACTCCGAGAAACTGAACGGTTTGAGCAGGTAATCCACCGCACTGAGTTTGAACCCCTCGACGGCATATTCGGCATAGGCGGTGGTGAAGATCACCATCCTCCCTTCGGAGTCCAATGACCGTACGAAATCCAACCCGTTCACATCCGGCATATCGACATCGACGAACATCAGGTCGACGGGATTAGCTTCCAGAAAATGGCGTGCCTCGACGGCCGACGTGAAAGATCGTTCGAGATGCAGGAAATCCGTGCGTGAGATATAGCCTTGCAGCTGTCGCAATGCGAGGGGTTCGTCGTCTATGGCGATGCAACGGATCATGGGGTTGGAATTTTGGTTGGAATTTTGAGCAGTACGCTGTACACGTCGGGTTTCGACTCATCGACACGCAACGTATACCCCCGTTCATAGATCAATTCGAGACGTTTGCGTACATTTTCGAGTCCGATACCGCCACCGGCCAACGATCCGCACCCGTGTCGCGAATTTTTGACCGACACGGTGAGCATACCGTCGCGATAGCTCAATTTGATGTGGATGAACGACGGACGGGTGTAGCTGACGCCATGTTTGAACGCATTTTCGACAAACACGACCAGCATCAGGGGCGGGATGACGGGTTTTTGCGGCAGCCGTGCCGGATAGTCGAACCGGATATCGACGGACGAGTCGTATCGCAACCGCATCAAATCTATGTAGTTCTGGATGAACTCCACCTCCCGGTGCAACGGGATGGATTGTGTGCCGGAGTCGTAGAGAATGTGACGCATCATGCGCGACAGGTCTATGACGGCACTCTGGGCACGCGACGTGTCGATCTCTATCAGGGCGTGGATGTTGTTCAGCGTATTCATGAAGAAGTGGGGATTGATCTGGTATTTCAGATAATCCATTTCCGCTTGGAGGTTGCGCCGCCGCAGGGCCTCCATCTGCTGTTCGTCACTCAGGGAGCGGTAGAGGAGCTTGATAGCTGCATTGACGCTATTCATCGAGAAACCCAACAGCAGGTTCGAGTAGAGCGGCAGGTCGGTGAACAGATCGCCTCCCGCGAGCATCGCGATGGCGAAGACGAGGGCCGTGGTGAGGATGTTGATCACCAAATAACTGATGTACCGATGCTCGCGAATCAGTAGTTTCGGAGCGATCAACTCGTTGTGTATCAGGAAGATGAGCAGGTACGGCGCGATGCGTTTCCAGGCGGTGAAGACGTGCTCCCACTCGGGGTTCGTGCCGTCCAGCATGAACGCGTTCAGTGCCGGCACGAGTAGGATCACCACCCACACCATCAGGTAGAGCAGGTTTTCACCTATACGTTGCCGTTCTCTGAACTTCAATCCCATGTGCTATGATTTGGGTTCCCGGACGCGCCAGATGTAGGTTTTGCTCTCGGTGCCGTTGCGTAGCCGGGTAATATTTTTACGGTGCGTGTAGAGGAGCAGTGCCGTGACGACGAACGAGAAGACGATGAAGGGCACGGAGTCGTTCATGCGCGGCGACAGGAGTACGAACACCGGGAAACAGCACCCCGCGACGAGCGACGAGAGGGATACATAGTGGGTTATCATCAGCACGCCGCACCACACGGCGAAACACAATAGTGCCGCGGGAGGATAGATACCCGTTACGGCCCCGACGAGAGTTGCGACGCCCTTACCACCGCGAAAGTTGGCGAACACGGGGAACATGTGTCCGATGACGGCCGCGATGATGGCACCGATCTGTATGTCGATCAGGCAGGTGTCCGACAGCGTGGGGTCGTAATTGAGCAGCCGCACGAGTTCCACGGCGACGAATCCTTTGAGGAAGTCGAGGATGAAGACGGGCAGCGCGGCACGCCTCCCGAGCACACGGAGCATGTTCGTCGTACCGGCATTTTTGGAGCCATGTTCACGAATATCGACGCCGTAATATTTTTTGCCGATCCACACGGCGCTCGGGATGGATCCCAACAGATAGGCCGCGATCATCAGGGCGCCAATAAGTACATAGGTGAGTAGAGTCATAGTACGCGAATGTACAAAAAAATCACTACCTTTACGCACCAAACGTAAATAATTATGGCAAACGCAAGGGCATTGTTGGAACCGATGGGTTCCTGGAGTTGGTGGAAGAGTTGGCTTCAGCTGATAGTGGGCTGCATGGTGATGGGTGCCGGATTGGTGTTTTTCACCAACCCGTACGGCATCGTGCCGGGAGGAATCTATGGAGCGGGGTTGGTACTTCACACGATCTGGCCGCAGTTGCAAGTGGGTACGTATGGATACTTCTTCGAGGTGCCGCTGTTGATCTCGGTGTTCGCCGTATTCGGAGGCAAGTTCGGTGCCCGTACGATCGTCGCGGCACTCTTCACGCCCGGATGGATGAACTTATTGGAGAAGTGGGTGTATCCGACCAAGGAGGCGTTGCAGTCGCTGGATCCGTCGCAACTGTTGGGCGGTTCGATGAATTTGTCGAACGATCTGTTGTTGGCGGCCATCATGGGAGCCGTGGTGATCGGTATCGGTGACGCGCTGGTGGTACGTACACAGGCTACGACGGGCGGGGTGGATATTGTGGCGATGCTGCTGCAAAAATTCTTCGGCATCAAGTTCTCGACCGGTATCTTCATGGCCGACTGCACGGTGGTACTTTCCGGATTGCTGGTCATCGGACTGGGATGGGGAAGTGCGAGCGGCGAGGGACAGGGATGGTTGCTGTCGCTATACTCGTTGATCACGATATTCCTGGCGTCACGGGTAATCGCCCGTATGTTGGACGGTGCGTCGTACGATAAGTTGCTGTTCGTGATGAGCAACGAGCACGAGGCATTGAAACGCTTCATCATCGAGGATCTCGACCGCAGTGCGACCTACATTCGTGCACGCGGCATGTATACCGACAAGGAACGCGACATGATCTTCCTGGTGGTGAACCGCAAGCAAGTACATGCCGTGCAGCGCAAGATTCAAGAGATCGACCCGAAGGCATTCGTCGTAGTGACGGACGCGTATGATACTTATGGCGAAGGATTCAAGCCCTTCCCGGACGCCGATGCAATTACAGCCCAGTAGAAATTTGTACGTCGAGACGTACGGATGCCAGATGAACGTGGGCGACACGGAGATCGTCGTGTCGATCCTTCAACGGGAGGGGTATGTGCCTACCGAAACGCTGGACAATGCCGATGTGGTGTTGCTCAACACGTGTTCGATCCGCGACAACGCCGAGCAGCGCATCTGGGGACGCCTCGTGGAGTTACGCCGTTACAGGAGACGCAAACGCGGTATGTTGGTGGGTGTGATCGGTTGTATGGCCGAACGTTTGAAGGAGGAACTCTTGCAGGGCGAGGATGCAGTGGATGTGGTGGCGGGACCGGACTCGTATCGCGACCTGCCCCGTCTGCTCGCGCAGGGCGGCGGCGCCAACACCCTGCTTTCGTCGGAAGAGACTTATGCCGAGATTTTACCGGTACGCAAAGAGGGTGTTGGCGCCTATATTTCGATCATGCGGGGGTGTGACAATTACTGTTCCTACTGCGTGGTACCCTACACGCGTGGCCGTGAGAGGAGTCGCGACCCGCATACCATTCTACGCGAGGCCCGGGAGCTCTTCGATCGTGGCTATCGCGAGGTGACACTGTTGGGGCAGAACGTCAATTCGTACAAACCCGACTTCCCCGATTTGTTGAGGAGCGTGGCTGAAATTTCGCCGTTGTTGCGGGTACGGTTTGCGACGTCACACCCGAAGGATCTGAGTGACAAGTTGATCGAGACGATCGCCGAGGTGCCGAATATATGTCGTTCGATACACCTGCCTGCACAGTCGGGCTCGACACGGATGTTGGAGCGTATGAATCGCAAGTACACGCGGGAACACTACTTGGAGATTGTCGATAAGATCAGAAAAAAATTGCCGGACGCATCCATCTCTACGGATTTGATTGCCGGATTTTCGGGTGAAACGAAAGAGGAACATGAAGAGACACTGTCGTTGATGCGCGAGGTGGGATTCGACAGTGCGTACATGTTCAAATATTCGGAGCGTCCGGGTACGCTGGCCTCGCGACAGATGCCGGACGATATCCCGGATCCGGTGAAAACAGCACGGTTGAGCGAGATCATCGCGTTGCAAAACGAGTTGTCTGCGGCGAGCAACGCAAAGGATGTCGGAAAGACGTTCGAGATTTTGGTGGAGGGCGTATCGAAACGCAGCGATGCACAGTTATATGGTCGCACGTCGCAGAATAAGGTGGTGGTGTTCGACCGCGGCGGCGTCCGGGTGGGTGATTACGCCACCGTCAAAGTGACAGGCAGTTCGTCTGCCACATTAAAAGGAGTTTTACGCAAAAATGTTCAATAGAGGTCTGTTTTTTTTGATTTTAGGAGAGCAGATTTCGACATAACGAAGTGAGGAGGAGGATGGGATGTACACGGAGTACCTCCCTCCGACGAAGAACGAGGCGTGGTGAAATCTGCCTCATATAAATCGAAAAAATGAGATTTGACGAAATAGACTTCGAACCCGAGGTCCTCGACGGCATCGCGGCGATGAATTTTCGCGACATGACACCTGTCCAGGAGGCAACGATGCCGTTGATTTTGGAGGGACGCGACCTGATCGCGTGTGCGCAGACCGGTACGGGTAAGACGGCAGCTTACACCTTGCCGTTGTTGAACCGTTTGTTGTTGGAGGGCAATCCGGACAGTGCGATCAAGGCGGTGATCGTTGTGCCGACACGCGAGTTGGCGCAGCAGATCGACATGCAGTTACAGGGGTTTTCGTACTTCATGCCCATCTCGACAGCGGTGATCTATGGCGGTGGCGACGGGAAGGGGTGGAGTATCCAGAAACAGGGACTCGATATGGGTGCCGAGGTGGTGATCGCCACTCCGGGACGCCTCATTTCGCACCTTCAAAACTCACGTACGGATCTTTCACAGGTCGATTATTTGATTCTGGACGAGGCGGATCGCATGCTCGACATGGGATTCTTCGACGACATTATGCAGATCATTTCACACACGCCGAAGACGCGTCAGACGTTGATGTTTTCGGCGACGCTGCCTCCCAAGATCCGTGAGATGGCGAAACAGGTGTTGCGTAACCCGGCGGAGGTGAATATCGCCATCTCGAAACCGAATGAGGCGATAGAACAGGGGGCATATATCTGTTACGAGAAGCAGAAGCCGGAGATCATCCGCTGGATGTTCCGTGAACCGAGTGGCACGAAGACGATCATCTTTTCATCGTCGAAACAGAAGGTGAAGGAGATGGCACATGTCTTCAAGCGCATGCACCTGAATGCCGCGGCGATGCACTCCGATTTGGAGCAGGAGAAGCGCGAGCAGGTGATGCTGGACTTCAAGAACGGTAAGATTGATCTGTTGGTAGCTACTGATATCGTCGCGCGCGGTATCGATATCACAGATATCGGCACAGTCATCAACTATGACGTGCCGCGCGATCCGGAGGATTATATCCACCGGATCGGGCGTACCGCGCGCGCGAGTGCCACGGGACGTGCCGTGACGTTTGTCAGCGAGCATGAGCAAGGAATGTTCAACCGTATCGAGAAGTTCATCGAGCGCGACATCGAGAAGTTGCCGCTTCCTGAGACCGTGGGCGAAGGGCCCGCATACGACCCGACGATACGTCCTCCACGTCCGCAGGGTGGCTACCGCGGTCGCGGTCGCGGACATGGCAAGGGAGGTCATGGCGGCGGCGAAGGGCATCGCGAAGGACGCAAGGGAGGCCGCTCACCCCGAAGATAACTTCTTTCCCGCCCTACATTAGATCTTTATACAACGGAGGGAGAGGCCGTACATGACACCACAGGGGTACATCATATCTGTATGGTCTGAGAAAAAATCAAATCTTTGCGCATCTGTTACAGGAGCGATTTGAGTATACCAACAGTGTCCGTGGGCATCCTGACCGAGCAACTGACCGTCGAAGTCACCGTTACGATACCCCGTCGCGGGAAGGATGTTGAAGTAATACACAAAAAGGTCTCATCGAGACCTTTTTGTGTGGAGGATAACGGAGTCGAACCGTCGACCTCTTGCATGCCATGCAAGCGCTCTAACCAACTGAGCTAATCCCCCGAAAACCAGTGCAAAGCTAAGAATTAAAACACAAAATCCAAAACCCCGAAGGTGCGTGTTTTCGTAGAAAACATAGCTTGGGCGTGGTTATTTGTAAAATATCGTGGAAATCTCGCGATAATTGTGGATACGCTCGATGACGTCCGCAAATATATCAGCCACCGTCATAACCTTGAATTTATGCAGGTCTTTCTCGGGATTCAGTGGGATGGTGTCCGTGACGATCACCTCCTGAAGGGCACTGGCATTGATTTTTTCGTACGCCGACCCCGATAACAACGGGTGTGTAATGGCGGCACGGACACTTCTGGCACCCTTCTCCATCAACATGTCGGCCGCCATGCAGATCGTGCCGCCCGTGTCGATCATGTCGTCGACAATGATGATGTTGCGATCCTTCACGTCGCCGATGGCCGTCATCGTACCCACCACATTGGCTTTTGCACGCTCCTTGTGCGAGATAATGATCGGTGCCGAGAGGTGCTTGGCATAGCTGTTGGCACGTTTGGCACCCCCCATATCTGGAGCGGCGATCGAAAGATTTTCGATATTGAGACTCTTGATATAGGGTACGAAAATACCGCTTGCGTAGAGCGCATCGACCGGCACGTCGAAAAATCCTTGTATCTGATCGGCATGGAGATCCATCGTGATGACACGATCCACCCCTGCGGCGACCAACATATTGGCGACCAATTTCGCGGCGATGGGTACTCGTGGGCGGTCTTTACGATCCTGGCGCGCCCATCCGAAGTAGGGGATCACGGCATTGACTTTGTACGCGGAGGCACGTCTCGCGGCGTCGATCATCATCATCAGCTCCATGAGGTTGTCCATCGGCGGGAAGGTGGACTGGATAATGAACACGGTACACCCGCGTATAGATTCATCGAAACAGGGTTGAAATTCGCCGTCAGAGAATTGCAGGACGTCGGATTTACCGAGTTCGGTACCGTAACTTTCGACGATTTTCTCGGCTAAGTAGCGAGAGCCACGCCCGGTGAAGAACTTGATTTTGTGAATGGCCATGATCGTAATGGGTTTACGCCAACGAAGGTAAGTAAAATAGTTGACAGTTGAAAACGAAACCTTCTCCTCCCCGCTTCGCCCCCGCCCAAGGATGGAGGCTATCGCCTTCGGCGAAGTACCCCCGAGGCAAAGATGTTTTGATTTTGGGAGTTTTGTGGAGCAGATTTGGTGCTTTGT
>QMCD01000423.1_pt1 | contig 29337 bp, 23 predicted proteins | sample 1821841 | NCBI WGS metagenome assembly QMCD01 (sample SAMN01991225, study PRJNA193472) | Termite gut metagenome, whole genome shotgun sequencing project. | isolation source: worker | host: Macrotermes natalensis | reverse complement strand
CGGAAAATCGCGCGCCAACGCGTCGAGCCAGCGTGGCGGCAGGCCGCCGCCGAAGGCGTCGATGATCACATCGGGCCAGACGGCAGGCGGTTCTATATCGGTTGTCAGGCGGCAAACATTGATCTGCGCGATTGTTTGCTCGTCGAGCAGGGGATTGGTTTGCGGCTGGATTTTCGCCAGCGTCGCCAGATCGTCTATCCATAAGGTGACGCGCAAGGCATGTTCGTTGGCGAGCTGGCGTGCTAGGCGAAAGCTGACGCCGGCATCGCCGTAGTTGTCGATGATGCGGCAGAAGATGTGCCAGTTGAGGCGTGGCTTCATGCGCTTTGGGGAATGAGGCGGCTCAATACAAAGAACAGCGCGGCGCTGGTCACGACCGACGCGGCGGCGGGCGTATCGAAATAGAGCGAGAAAAGCAGCCCGGCGATCAGTGAAAAAAATGCGATAACGCTGGCAAAAACAGCCATATGTTCGGGTGAGCGGGCAAATCGTTGCGCGGTCGCAGCGGGAATAATCAAAAGCGCGGTGATCAGCAGTACGCCGACGACTTTTATCGCGCAGGCAATGATCAGCGCGACGAGCAAAGTAAATATTGTCTGGGTACGGCGTACGGGAACGCCTTCGGCGGATGCCAGCGCTTCATCGACGGTAGCGGCGAGAAGGGGGCACCAGATGGCCATCAATACGGCAAAGGCCATGCCGCCGCCGCCCCATATCCAGACAAGGTCGTTATTGGAAACAGCCAGCAGGTCGCCGAATAGGAAGGTGGAAAGATCAAAGCGGATGGCGTCGAGGAATGACAGCGCGACCAGACCGAGCGCCAACGCAGTGTATGAGAGCATGCCGAGCAGTGTGTCGGCGGCAAGACGCTCGCGCGATTGCAGAATGACGAGGAGTATGGCGAGCGCCAGGCAAACGATGAGCACGCCGATGGTTGGCGATAATCCGAGGAGAAAGCCGAGGCAAACGCCGAGCAGGCCGGAATGCGCCAGCGTGTCGCCGTAAAAAGCCATGCGTCGCCAGACGATAAAAACGCCGAACGGCCCGGCGATCAACGCAATGCCCGCGCCGCCTAAAAATGCGCGTAACAGGAAAGGCGATTGCAGCATGGCGATGAATTCATTCATGCTTTGTATCCTGATGTGCGTAGCCGTCGTGCAACCCGTGTTCGTGATCGTGATGGTGGTGATACGCGGCCAGGTGTTGGACGTTGTGCGCGCCGAACAGCGCAAGGTATGCAGGATCACGCTGTAATGCTTCCGGTTTGCCGGAGCAGCAGATGTGATGTTGCAGGCAAATGACCAGATTGGATGACGCCATGACCAAATGCAGATCATGCGAGACCAGCAGAATGCCGCAACGTAATGTGTCGCGGATATGCCCGAGTAAATCGTAAAACGCGTTTTGTCCATTGACGTCAAGGCCTTGCGCTGGTTCGTCGAGCAGCAGCAGCGAAGGGCGCGGCAAAAGCGCGCGCGCCAGCAGGACACGCTGCCATTCGCCGCCGGACAGCGTATGCACCGAAGCGTCGATCAAATAAGCGATACCAGTTTGTTCGAGCGTTGCCAGGATTTGTGCGCGGTTTGCCTTAACGCTGAGTGTGACAAAACGCGCCACGGTCAACGGCAGCGTCGGCATGATCGAAAGTTTTTGCGGCACATAGCCCAAACGCACGCCGGGTTTGCGCCACACCGTGCCTTGGTCTGCCGGGATCAGGCCGAGCGCGATTTTCAAAAGCGTCGATTTGCCCGCGCCGTTCGGGCCGATTAACGTCACGATCTCGTTCTGCCGCAGCGTTACGCTGACATCGTCGAGGATGACGCGTCGGTTGCGCACGAAAACAATGTTCCGCAAGCGAAGCAGGTCGGCATGATCGGGCATAGAAGATAAGCACGGGCTGTCGTTGAATAGCGATATGATATACTGATCGCGTTTTTTCGTTACAGATAACAGATAAAAATGATGCCTACTAATTTTACAAACGTCATGAAATTGTCACTGCTTGCAGTGGCGTTTTTGCTGTCGGCGCAGGTTTGCGCGCAGCCTAAAGTGGCGGTCAGCATCATGCCGGTGCATTCTTTGGTGGCTGGCGTCATGGATGGCGTGGCAACGCCTGACCTTTTACTGCCGGGAGGAGCGTCGCCGCATACTTTTACGTTGCGGCCCTCCGATGCGAAAATGATTAGTCAAGCCGATATTGTGTTTTGGGTCGGCCCGACGCTGGAAGGCTTCATGAAAAAAACGCTTGCCGCAAGCAAGGCAAAATCGGTGGCGTTGATTGATTCGGTTGGCGCGCGTTTGCCGCCGCGCGAGGGCGGCGTCTGGGATGAGCATGAGCACGGTGATGATCATGGGCACGATCATCATGGCGATCATGACGATGATCATGGTCACGCGGCGGTTGATCCGCATATCTGGTTGGATCCGGTGAATGCGCAGGCCATGGTCGGCGCGATTGAAAAAGCGTTGGTCGAAGCGGATGCCGTTCATGCGGCGCGTTATCAGCGCAACGCGGCAGCGCTGCGTGAGAAATTGCAGGCGTTGGATAAAGAGTTGGCAGCGCTTTTGGCGCATGACGGCAAGGCGTCGTTTATCGTTTTTCATGACGCATTCCAGTATTTCGAGAAACGCTATGGTTTAAGCGGTGCCGGGTCGATTACCGTGAACCCCGAGCAAAAACCTTCGGCGAAACGGCTTGTTGCTTTGCGCGAGCGTGTGCAAAAAAGCAATGCGCGTTGTGTGTTCGCCGAGCCGCAGTTCAACGATGGTCTGCTCAACAGCCTCATCGAGGGCAGCCAGGCAAAACGCGGTACGCTTGATCCGCTGGGCACACGCGAGCAGCCCGGAAAAGACGCATACTTTTTAACAATGCGTCATCTTGCACAGGCTGCTCATCTTTGCTTGAGCGATCAACCGTAATATTAGCTGTGGAAAAACTGCGGCGGCATGCGCTGGATTTGCGCAACTTTGACTTACGCGGTGCTTTTAACCACGATCCACAACGCGCGGAAAAACTGTCGTTGTCGTTTGGCGATTGGCGTATCGATTTTTCCCGACAAAAAATCAACGATGAAACGCTGGCTTTATTGCGCGAATATGCGGAAAAAACGGATTTGCCGCGTTGGGTTGCGGCGCTTTTTTCCGGCGAAACATTAAACCATACCGAAAAGCGCGCCGCATTGCATACGGCGCTGCGGCAACAAGAAGAGGGCGCATCTTTTGCGCGTCGGGAAATCTTACGCGATGTACGCGGTGCGCAGCAGGCGATGAAAACGCTGTCGGAACGGTTGCGTTGCGGGGCGCTGTTGGGCGCAAGCGGAAAGCCTGTCAAGACAGTGGTCAACTTAGGAATAGGCGGATCGTCGCTCGGCCCGCAATTGGTGTGCGACGCGTTACTGCGTGCGGACGATTTCGATGTGCGCTTTGTTTCCAACCTCGATGCCGAGGATTTGGAGCGGGCGCTTTTGGGGCTGGATCGCGAAACAACGTTGCTTATTGTCGCCTCCAAAACATTTAAGACGGAAGAAACATTGACCAATGCCCGCGCGGCACTTGACTGGTTGCAAGCCGATGGCGGTAACAAGCAAGAGCTGTTAAACCGGCATTTTGTCGCGGTCACGGCAAGCGATGAAGCGGCCAAGGCGTTCGGCATTGCGCCGGAGAATATTTTACCGCTCTGGGATTGGGTCGGCGGACGCTATTCTTTATGGTCTGCCGTAGGTATCACCATCGCGATACAGTCCGGCTGGCAAACATTTGTTGATTTGCTTGCGGGCGCTGCGGCGATGGACAAGCATTTTCATGAGACGCCTATTGCGCACAATGCGCCGATAATGCTGGCGTTGATCGACTGGTGGAATACTTGCTTTGCGCAAATCGGCGAACGGATTGTCGTGCCTTATGCGTTCGGCCTGCGGTTGCTTCCCGCTTATCTGCAACAGTTGCTTATGGAAAGTAACGGTAAACGAATCGACTGGGACGGCAATGATTTGCATAAAACGGCGGGGGCGCGCTCGGCGGTTTCGGTATGGGGCGGTATCGGCACCGACAGCCAGCATGCTTTTTTCCAGTGGCTGCATCAGGGCTCGCATCGTGCCAATATTGAATTTATCGTGCCAACCCGTTATCGGGGGCAATCGCAGCGCGTCGGCTTGCTGGCGCATGCCTTGGCGCAACCGCAGGCGTTGATGTGCGGACACGATTGTGATTTTGAGATCGATACTGCGAATGCAACAGATGAAGACATCGCGCGCGCCGCGCGCGTTTGCCCGGGCAATCGGGCGAGCACCATGCTTCTTCTTCCCGATTTGAACGCGTGGCATCTTGGCGCTTTGCTGGCGCTTTATGAACATCGGGCGTTTATCGAAGGCGTACTCTACCGCGTCAATCCGTTCGACCAGTTTGGCGTTGAATTGGGCAAAGCGCTGGCGTGCCCATTACACAACGCGCTGGAAAGAAATACTACGCTTGCTGATGCCGATGCCGTGACACAGGCGCAGCTTCTTTACGTGCAACGTTTTCGGAAATAAGCGTCACCATGCGCGCTTCGGATAAAAAAACATCGAAAACGACGCAGAAAATGAAGCGTGTCAGCGGCAAAAGTTTTTCGCCGGACCGCAAAACGCTTTTTGCCCAGATCGAACCGCGTTGGGTATTGGCAAGCGCAGACGGTACAGCAGTCGATGTGCGGTTATTACCGCTTCTGGAGGCTATTCACGAAAGCGGATCATTGCAACAGGCAGCGCAAACCATGGGGCTTTCGTATCGTTACACGTGGGCGCTTGTACATCCGTGGGCAGGTCCGGAGGGGTTGCTGCTGTTATCGCGCGGGCAGGGAAGCACATTAACCGAAGCGGGGATCGCGCTGATTGCGCAGGTGGAAAAAGCGCGCGCGCGCTGGCACGATGAGGCGGAGCGTTGGCAAGATCTGGAAATTCGTCTGGAGACCGCGCCAACACGAAAAATCCATATTATGGCAAGCCATGATTTGCTGTTGATGGATATGCAGTCGTTGGCGACAAAAAAAGGCATTGATCTGGAAATCAACTTTAGCAACAGTGCCGATGCGTTGCGGGCGTTGCGCAAAGGCGGTTGTGATATCGCCGGTTTTCATATGCCGTCCGAACCCGGGCAAATACTGCACCGCTACATGAAAACCATGTTGGGCGATATTCCCAATTTGGTGTGCCGCCCGTTATTTGCTTATACACAGGGGCTGATGTTGCCGCGTAAAAACGCGCGGCGCGTGAAGAACCTGAACGATCTGGCGCGTCGTAAAATTTCGTTTGTCAATCGGCAACGCGGGTCGGGTACGCGCCTTTTGTTTGACGCGTTGTTGAGCGAGGCGGGCATTGATCCGATTCGGATCATCGGTTATGGCAATGAAGAGTTTACGCATCACGCCGTTGCTGCGACAATCGCGGCGGGTGCTGCGGAAGCGGGTTTCGGCAATGAAGCGGCGGCGCGGTTTTTCAAACTAACGTTTGTTCCGCTCATGAAAGAAAAATATTATCTGGCGTGGCGCGACACCAAGATCTTCCGCGATATTTCGCTGCAACTCGTTGCTTTTCTCGATAGTAAAAATTGGCGAGGTAAGATCAGGAAAAAACCTGGGTATCGGTTTGACGATGACCCGTATAACGACGATTGATAATGGCCGATAAAGCGGCTTTATTTGACGCGGCGACCGGTATATTCCTCCTCAATATTGTCGCGATAGAAACTCCACGGTGAAGACGCAGTGGAAAAACGCCGCCAGGTTTCCCGGGAAACACGTTCGAAAACAAAAATGCCGGAATTCAATTCTACGGTGAGCGATTGTGTTTTTTCATCGTAACCGGCGGCGCGCAGATTGCCGCCGGAGAGCTTTTTCATTTCCATGATCGGATGCGCTTATTAATAGACATCCATTTCTTTTAAGCCGCGGCGGTCTTCTTTGCGCTGGCCAGTGTCTTCAACATCGTAGGGCTTGCACTCCAGCTTTTTGGTTTCTCCGGGCGGGCCGAAAGTGATGTCTGTGCCTTTACCAAGCAGTTCGTAATCACCGTTGGTATAAAGAATGCCGCGCGACGAAGGCATTCTGTAAAGATAGATCCGGGTGCCGCTGGCCATGAGAACGCGCACTTCGTCGTTGTCGAAACGCACCAAAAGGCGCTCGCCGTCCCATTGGCACTCAACCGTATTTTTGCGCGCTTCTTCATCTTTTTTCTTGCTTGCCGATGGCAGGCATCCTGTTAGAACGAAAGCGGTCAAAACCAAAAAGATCAGGGAGAGCAGCTGTTTTTTCATACAAACCTCGCAAAATCTAAAATTTGAACAAGCATACCACGCGATCGCCTTAGCGGGGCTTTAAGCGATAGCCGCTTGCGATATCCGCAATGTCCCAGCCCGAAACGTTGATTTCGTCACGCAGACGATCGGACTCCGCCCAATTTTTTGCCTGGCGTGCGGCAAGGCGCTGCTCGGCAAGCGCGGCAACCGCTTCGGGGATATCGATTTCTTGGGGCGCCCACGAGCCAAGCCGTAAGCCGAACACTTCATCAAAGCGTAGCAACGTCGCACGTTTGGTGGCGGGATCGAGTGGGCCGCGCAATATTTCCCATGCCAAAGCCAATCCGCGCGGTACGTTAAGGTCATCGTTGATTTCCGCGGTGAATTGCTCAAGCAACGCGGTATCCGGCGCGGCTTTTTTATCTTGCGGCAATATGAAAATACCCTGGCGCAAGCGATCAAGAGCGGTTTGCGCCGCGTCCAGCGCTTCCCAAGTAAAACTAAGCTGTTTGCGATAATGCGCGGTCAGGCATAAATAACGATAAGCAAGCGGATCGTAGCCGCGATCGGCCAGCGACTGAATGCGCAAAAACTCGCCTGCCGATTTTGCCATTTTGGCGTCGTTTAGCAGCAGGAAATAACCGTGCAACCAGAAATTGGCCAAGCGGGTGCCGGCACGCGCTTCGGTTTGTGCGATTTCGTTGGTATGATGAATCGGGATGTGATCTTCGCCGCCACAATGAATGTCAAAAAAATCGCCGAGATAATGTTCCGCCATCGCCGAGCATTCAATGTGCCAGCCGGGAAAGCCAACGCCCCATGGGCTCTCCCATTCCATCTGTCGCTTTTCACCCGGAGGCGAAAATTTCCACAGCGCAAAATCGGTAACGCATTTTTTTTCGCCAAGGCCGACACGTTTGCCGCCTTCCAGGCCTTCGCGGTTCAAACGCGCCAGGTGCCCGTAATCTTTCTGCTTGGCGGTGTCGAAATAAATGCCGTCGGAAGTACGGTAGGTATAGCCTTTTTTTTCAATGTCGGCGATAAAATCGATTTGTTCTTGAATGTGATCGGTGGCGCGGCTTAAAACGTCCGCCTTCTCAATGTTGAGCTTGTCCAGGTCATCGAGGAAAGCGTCGGTGTAAATCTGCGCGATTTCCCACGCGCTTTTCCCGGTGCGCCGCGCGCCTTTCTCCATTTTGTCTTCGCCGCTGTCGGCATCCGATGTGAGATGGCCGACATCGGTAATATTCATGACATGCTTGACGGTGTAGCCGTTCCAGCGCAAAACGCGTTTTAAGATGTCTTCGAAGAGGAATGTTCGGTAATTGCCGATATGCTGGTAATCGTAAACGGTAGGGCCGCAGGTATAAAGCCCGACGTAGTCGGGCGATAACGGTTCAAAAAGGCGTAAGGATCGCGTGTAATTATCGTAAAGAGTCAGGGCGGTCATATCGGATATCGGTATTGTGGGTTATCTGTGTCGTCAAACTACGCCATTATAGCGATGTTGGAGATGTGCCAAGAAGCATGTGCAAAGAGCGCTTTTTTTCACGGGGAAATATTTGCTTCAAACGCTTTTGAGAATTTGAAATAATAAAAGTAGTGTGCTTTTGCCGAAAAATGTTTGTATCAGCACATGCGTGGATTGAGGTATTTTTTTAAAGAGAAAGTGAAAGCGCTTATATAACAATTAGTTATAGACACGTTATATGCCGTATGCGATAAGCGCGAAAATATAGCCGCACATTTTTAATAATTTCTATTGATCATCGGCTTAAATTTTGCTTATAATGAGACCAATTCTCATTATCGTTAAAAATATGCAGGACTTGATATGCCAGTCATAACTCTTGATCAATTGCCGTTTGGACAACAAGCGCTGATTACTCGGCTGACGGAAAATGCGGCGCCTTTCCGCCGCAAATTGCTGGCGATGGGAATTACGCCCGGTTGTTATTTGCGCGTAATTCGTGTCGCTCCGCTGGGTGACCCGATTGAAATCGAGATGCGTGGTTTTCATCTGTGTTTGCGTAAAACGGAAGCCTCGGCCATTGCTGTGGAGGCTTGCCGGATATGAGCAAACCTCATTACCGGATCGCATTGATCGGCAATCCGAACAGCGGCAAAACAACGTTGTTCAACGCGCTGACCGGCTCGCGTCAGCGTACCGGCAACTGGCCGGGCGTCACCGTTGATCGCAAATCAGGGTTTTATGATTACGATGCCGAAGAAATGCACTGCGGCGTGCTAGCGCCGGAGCATAAGCATCGCGGACGGCATGGCCGCAAGCGCATTGAAGTGATCGATTTGCCCGGCACTTACGCGATCGAAAGCTCTTCGTCGGGTATTTCCCAGGATGAATTGATTGCGCGTAATTTTGTCGTCAACGAAAAAAATACGTTGATCGTCAATATCGTGGATGCGACCAATCTGCAACGCAATCTTTATCTGACATTCCAACTGATCGATCTCGGCCAGCCAATGGTTGTGGCGCTGAACATGATCGACGAAGTACACAAGAGCGGCGAGAAAATCGACGTTAAACTGCTTGAGGAGCGGCTTGGTTGCCGCGTTGTGGCAATTTCCGCGCGGCGAGGCGAGGGGCTTCATGAATTGCGGCAAACGATTCATCGGGTCACGGTGGAAAAATGGCGCCCTCAGCCAAAAATTACGACTCTGGGCGAACAGCAGGAAACGCTGTTGAAAGCGTTCCTGGAAAAACAGTCGGAACACAGCGCGCTGCACAGAATGTCGCGCTGGACGTTATTCGATACGCTCTTGCTGCCGGAAAATGATGGGCAATTGGATGCCGAAACGTGCCAGGCTGTCCAGGCATGCCGCGAGGCGCTGTCTTCATGGTGCGGGGGCGAGATCGACATTGCGCTGGCCAGCGCGCGCTACGATGCAATCGACGCGTTATGCCGCGACGTAATTCATCGCCCGCGCGAAGCCAGCAAATCGCTTACATCGTTTCTTGACCGTTTTGCGCTTGGACGCATAACCGGCATTCCTGTTTTTCTGGGTGCGATGTATCTGATGTTTTTGCTGGCGATCAACGTCGGTTCGGCGTTTATTGATTTTTTCGACATTTTGTTCGGCACCATATTGGTTAACGGTTCGGCATATCTGCTGGAGAGCGTCAGCGCTCCGGAGTGGCTGGTGGCAGTGCTGTCCAACGGTCTGGGCGGCGGCATCCAGACCGTTTCCACGTTTGTGCCCGTGATTGCCGCGATGTTTTTGTGTTTGTCGTTTCTTGAGGATTCCGGCTATTTGGCGCGAGCGGCGATGGTCGTGGATCGTGGGATGCGTACCATTGGTTTGCCGGGCAAGGCGTTCGTGCCGATGCTGGTCGGTTTTGGCTGCAACGTGCCGGCGATCATGGGAACGCGCACATTGGAAAGCACGCGTGATCGCCTGATGTCGATCATGATGATTCCTTATATGTCATGCGGGGCGCGCTTGCCGGTGTATGCATTATTGGTGGCGATATTTTTCCCGATCAATGGGCAAAATGTCGTCTTTGGCCTTTATCTCGGCGGGATTGCGATAGCGATTTTGACCGGATTGGTACTCAAGCATACGTTGCTGCCGGGCGCAATTACGCCGTTTATCATGGAGCTTCCACCATACCGGATGCCAACGATACGTAATATGCTGACGCTCACATGGGAGCGGTTAAAAAGTTTCATTATTCGCGCCGGTAAAGCGATTGTGCTGATGGTGATGGTGCTGAGCTTCTTTAATTCGCTCGGTACCGACGGCAGCTTTGGCAACGAGGATACGGACCAATCGGTGTTGTCCAATATCGGCAAGACAATTACGCCGGTGTTTGCGCCGATGGGCATTGAAGAAAAGAACTGGCCGGCTACGGTGGGCATTTTTACGGGTATTTTCGCCAAAGAAGCGGTGATCGGTACGCTTAACGCACTTTACTCGCAAATGGGCAGTGTCGCCGAAGACGGAGAAGAAGAGGCGGGCGGTTATGAACCGCTTGAAGGCGTCAAGGAAGCGTTTGCCACGATTCCGGCGAACTTGAGCGATCTTCTTTCAGCGTTTGCCGATCCGCTGGGCATTGGCGGCACATTGGGCGATGTCGACACCGTGAGTGAAGATCAAGAAGTATCGGGTGCTGCCGTTTCCCAAATCCATATTGCTTTTGGTTCGTCGGCCGCGGTGATCGCTTTTCTGATCTTTATTCTGCTTTACACGCCGTGTGCCGCAGCGCTGGGTGCGGTATACAGGGAGGCTGGCGCCAAATGGACGGTGATGGTAGCTGTGTGGACATTTGTGCTTGCCTGGGTGTGTGCTACGGCGTATTACCAGTTGTCGTTGCTTACGACTTCTCCGGCAAGCGCAGGATGGTGGCTGGCCGGTCTCTCGGCAGCGCTGGTCGGGCTGTTCTTTGTCCTGCGTTATTTCGGGTTATCGCAACGTGATATGCAGCGCGATATAAAATTGCCGCCGACAAAATCATACGATGGTGGTTGTTGCTGATCGGAGAGGAGCATATGATCCTTCTGGATATGCGTGACTACATCAAAGAAAGAAAAACGGTACCGCTGCCGGATTTGGCGCGCCGTTTTGATATTCCCGAAAGCGCCATCCAATCGATGGTAGAGCACTGGATACGCAAGGGATGCGTTGTCGCGCAAAAGCCGATTGGAATCGTTTCAGCAGCGGGGTGCGGCAATGATAGCGGGGGCAGCGGATGCGCCCATTGCGTTGCGGCGGGATGCGTTTCGCAATCAATCGTTTATCGTTGGAAGGCAGAACAATAACTGTCAGGACGATGGCGTGTCCTGCAGTGTAAATGTGAATTCAAGGTGTCCGCTTCCTCGCCTTTACGGGCATCCTTTTGAAAAAGGATGTTGCTGGCTTGTGCGATTTTATGGTGTGGTGCCGGTGAAAGGAGTCGAACCCTCGACCTTCTCATTACGAATGAGCTGCTCTACCAACTGAGCTACACCGGCAAACGGGTAAATTACAAAGAATCGGATTATAGCGATCACGGCAGGAAAACGCCAGATTTTTGTCAGTCAATTTTGAATAAAATTGACATCCACGACGACAAATTCCGAGTGACTCATCAGCCGGATCGGCGGCCCCCAGGTGCCCAACCCACACGACACAATCGAATGGAAATTGCCTTTTTTCAGTAGCCCCCATGGGTTTTCGTAGATGGCGGCGATAACCAGATTAAACGGGAAAAATTGTCCGTTATGGGTATGCCCGGAAAACATGATGTCAACGCCGGTATTGGCTACTTGGTCAAGAGAGAACGGCTGATGGTCGAGTACAAAAACGGGGGTCGATAAATCGGCTTGTTTCACCAACGTTTCAATTGGCGCGCGCGGAACACGTATCAACGGATCATCGCTGTGTACCGATGCCATACGCGCGCTGCCGCGAGTACGGTCATCGCGACCGATCAAAGTGATTCCGGCGTCTTTCAGATAAAGTACTTCGTCACGCATGACATGAAGCCCTGCCTGACGATAGGTTTCTGCCGCCAGTGCGGGCGACTCTCCGTAATATTCATGGTTACCCAAAACAGCGTAAACGCCGTAGCGGGAATGTAATTTTGCCAGCAGCGAGCCAATATTTTTTTCGATGAAAGGCTTGACCGAACGGTCCACAATATCACCGGTAAAAATAATGAGGTCAGGCTTCAGCGCATTGAGCCGTTTGACCAATTTTTCATAAATGCCGCGCGCCGTATACGACGCAATATGTGCGTCGGTAAGGTGAATCACCCGTAGTTGTTTATGATGGGGAACGTTTTTTTGAACCGTCAGCGAAAAATGTGTTTCACGTGGTGTGTGCGCTTGGTAGTAACCATAGCTAACCTGGCAAAGAATCAACCCTAAAACGACGCACCCCACCAAAGGACGGTTATGAAAAAAACGGGTAATGATTTTCGGAGCGGGGAGCAACCGCGTTATGAACGCAACAAGCTCGAAAAAAAATGTAGTGGTAAGGCTGACTATAAGAAAAGCAAAAAGCAGCGCCGTAAAAAAAAGCAATAAGGCAGGAAGATCGTTCTGTGCCAGCTGTCGATTGATAAAGAAATGCGTAATGTGGAAAGCAAATACAATTAAAGAAAATAATGGCCAATATACGTACCAGTTATTCAGCCATTTAGGAAAGAGCGAAGAAAACGCCCACTTACAGCGGTAACCCAGATAAACAATCAGAACGATCTGAACAAGTAACAGAATAAATATAAAACGCATGTATTAGTCTCTGAATGGCAACAAAACTGAAAAAAGAGATATTGGTTTATTTGTTTTGTGTCAAATTGGTTTTTTTAACAAAAGCCGATAATAAAAAAATTAACTTAGTTTTTTTGATGAAAACTCGGTTTAAATACGTTACATAAGGAGTTTGAGTATGTGCTGGTATTGTAAGGCATTAAAAATAATAAGAAGTTGTTTTTTGGGTGCAGCTATTGTATTTGTTATCAGTCTTGGGGTTTCAACCGCTTCTGCCAAAGAACCTCTTAGCCCGGAAGATACCGGCCTGGTGTTGAAAGCAACGATTGATGTCAGCAATCCTGCGCATTTGGCCGGAATTCACAAACAAAAATTAAAAACAGATTGCAGCGCTTGTCATGGAGAAATATTGATCCCTGATGATAATGCGACCAATGTCAATCAGGCTTGCGTTGGTTGCCACGGCGACTTTGTCAAAATGGCGGAGCTAAGCAGCAAGACACTGAAAGATCCCAACATCAATCCGCATAAGTCGCATCTCGGCGTTGACGGGGAGATCGGCTGTACGGCTTGCCACAGGGGGCACGAACCTTCAGTTACTTACTGCGTGTATTGCCATACCAATTTTGATCTGCCGATTACCGGCGGGCAGCCCGGCAAAGGTTCAGGAGAATGAAGATGGACAGAAGACAAGTTCTGAAAATAGGCACGGTGGCGGCTTTGCTGACGGGCAGTAAACTGGCAGCGGCAAAACGTGCCGAAGAAATGGCCGATGTGGTGGTGGTGGGTTCCGGCGGCAGCGGCTTTACAGCAGCGATTACGGCTTTTGATGCCGGCGCCAAAGTGATCGTTCTGGAAAAAATGCCGATTACCGGCGGCAATTCACAATTGTCCGCTGGCGGTATGAACGCGGCGGAAACAGTGATCCAGGCACGGAAAAGCATTAAAGATTCTTGGGAGATCATGTTCGATGACACGATGAAAGGCGGCAAGAACATCAGCGATCCAAAACTGGTGGAAATCCTTGCCAAAAACTCAGCGGCGTCTATCGACTTCCTGTTAAGTCTCGGCGGGGACATGACCGATGTGGGGCGTATGGCCGGAGCCAGTGTTAACCGCTGCCACCGTCCGACCGGCGGCGAAGCCGTCGGCCATAATCTGGTTCATACCTTACGTCAAAACGCGATTAAGCGCGGCATGGATGTGCGTACCGGCTCGCGGGCAATCAAACTGTTGACCGATGGCGGCAAAGTGGTTGGTGTCGAAGTGCGGGACAGGTTCGGGCGGCAATACGACATCAAAGCCAAAGCAGTCGTACTGGCCTCCGGAGGATTTTCGTCGAATCTTGAGCGCGTTGCCAAATACCGCCCCGAGTATGCCGGTTTTTCCAGTACCAACCAGCCGGGCGCAACGGGCGATGGACTTGATCTCGCTGTCGCTGTCGGCGCCAAATTGCGCGATATGGATCAAATCCAAATTCACCCGACGCAGGCGGCAGGCAGCAAGATTCTGATTACCGAAGCGGTACGCGGTAACGGCGCTATTATGGTCAACCGCGAAGGCAAACGGTTTGTGAGTGAGCTGGCGACGCGAGACGCGGCATCGGCCGCCGTGTTGAAGCAAACCGGCGGTTCGGCATTTCTTATTCTCGACCAGAATATTCGTAAAAGTCTGAAACAGATCGAAGGCTATTATCATTTGGCGTTGTGCAAAGAAGGCGTAACGCCGCAAGAACTGGCCAAGGCATGCGGCATCACCGATGGCGACGCGTTGGCGGATACCATTAAAAAATACAATGCCTTTCAGCAAGCTAAGAAAGACGATGAGTTTGGTCGCGCCGATATGCCGCGGCCGATCACGGAAGCCAACTTTATTTCGATTGAAATCCGGCCCGGTATTCACTACACGATGGGCGGTGTTGTTTTCGACACACAGACGCGCGTCATAAATGAAAGCGACCAGCCGATTCCTGGTTTGTATGCAGCCGGTGAAGTAACCGGCGGTGTTCATGGCGCGAATCGCCTGGGCGGCAACTCCATTTCAGAAACCATTACGTTTGGGCGTATTGCCGGTGCGGAGGCAACGGCTTACGCCAAAGCGAACCGATCAACCTAATTTCTCTCTCTTTTAGGTTGAAGGGCATGCTTGTCAAAAGGCGTGCCCTTTTTTTATTCAGTGTTTTGACGCAGACGCGGTTATTGTTTTTTGTCTTGCTCCGATACATGTTTTCTTTTAATAAGCCGTAAAGGCGTGTTATCTTTTACACTGATATTTTTGCTGATATGAGAAATAGCATATGCTTTCGCCTCAAACGACCAAAGTCGACCCCAAATCGAGTATTCGCATGATTCACGCCATCCTGACGCAACTTGGCAGTATTGTGATCGGCAAGGCGACACCGCTCAAGCTTGCGCTGACCTGCTTGTTGGCACGCGGGCATTTGTTGATTGAGGATGTACCGGGTGTCGGCAAATCGACATTGGCGCAAGCGTTGTCGATGACGCTTGGCTTGCCGTTTTCGCGCATTCAGTTCACCAGCGATTTGCTCCCGGCAGATGTATTGGGCGTCTCTATTTACGACAACAGCAAGCGCGAATTTTACTTTCACCCCGGGCCGGTATTTTCATCCGTGGTACTTGCCGACGAAATCAATCGTGCGCCGCCGAAAACACAAAGTGCGTTGCTGGAAGCCATGGAAGAGCGGCAGGTATCGATTGATGGTAAAACGCATACATTGCCGAACCCGTTTTTTGTCATCGCGACGCAAAATCCTCAGGAACAGCAAGGCGTGTATCCTTTGCCTGAATCGCAGATTGACCGTTTTTTGATGGCGATTGAACTGGGTTTCCCCGATGCGCAAGCCGAACGCGAGCTGTTGACAGGCGGCGACGCGCGCGCCAAGTTGGTCGATCTTCCTGCGTTGGCTGACGGGAAATGGTTGTTGCAACAGCAAAGAGCGGTATCGCAAGTGCATGTTGCTTCCGTTTTGCTCGACTATATTCAGGCGCTTTTGGCGGCAACCCGCGGCGTGGTGGCGCATGGTAAAAATGGCGACGCCCAGTCGCGTGTGCTGCGCGGTTTATCGCCGCGCGCCGGTCTGATGCTGCTGACGGCGGCACGCGCGTATGCATTGATTTCCGGACGCGACTTTGTCATTCCCGAAGATATTCAGGCGGTTTTTCCGGCAGTGGCAGGGCACCGCTTGACCGGCAGCGCGCATTCCGGACAAAGCGAAGCGCAGTTATTGTTGCGCCAAGTGGCGTTACCTTAATCGTTTTTTCTTTAAACGCTTTCTTTTTGGAGCAGCGAATGCGTTTATCTTTACCGATTCCCATCTTGTTTCGGGTCGGATGGCAAGCTTGGTGGCGTGATTATGTCCGGCGGCTTCGCCCAACTGATCAGGGGCAGGTCACGCTCAAACAAAATCGTATTTATGTCTTGCCGACAAAACGCGGCGTCGCTTTCTTGTTCACCATCGCTTTGATGCTGCTGACGTCGCTTAATTACGCGATTTCGTTGGGCTTCATTATTACTTTTTTGTGGCTGGGCACTATTGCGGCAACGCTTGTGCAAACGTTCCGGCAATTGTGGGGATTGAAAATTGCGCCGATTTCCGCCGGGCACGCGTTTGCCGGTGGGCAAGCGGAATTCACCATAATGTTGGAGGGTGGTGAGGAAAATCGGGAATGCCTGCTTTTAATGCTGGGCAATAGCGAAGAAGCAGGTTTTCCTCTTCAAGCCAATCAAAACCATTCGGTAACGCTTAAGAGGCAATCGGTGCGGCGCGGTTACTTGTCTATGGGACGTTTACGGGTAATGACGGAAGCGCCGCTGGGATTATGGTGTGCTTGGTCTTATGTACACTTTCCATTAAAAGCGCTTATTTTCCCGGTGCCGGAAATTGCGCCGCCGCCTTTACCGCAAGGCTTGGATCAACGCCAGGGTAACGCGCCGGTGGGTGTTGTCGGCAACGACGATCTTGCCGGGCTGCGCGAATACCAATATGGCGACCCGATACAACGCATTGCCTGGAAAGCCGTGGCGCGCGGCGCCGGCTGGTTCAGCAAAGCATTTGAAGGTGGCAGCGGGGCGCAGCACATAGCGCTGGATTTTTCGCGTTTGCCCATGTCGCTGGATACCGAAGCGCGGCTTTCGCGGTTGACCGCATGGGTGCTGATTTGTGATCGCGAAGGTTTGCCCTTTTCATTGGCGCTGCCGAATGCCGCGTTACCACTGGCCAAAGGTGTTGCCCATACCGATGAGGCATTGGCATTATTGGCGCTTTTTCCCGGTTATACCATCGGTGCCGCTTTGGGGAGCGACGACCCATGAAAATAAAGGTAGAGGCGAAATCAAGGCAAAAGCGCCAATTACCGGATGCTATGGATTCGCGCTTATGCAATGCCCATTGGTTCTGGGTTACGGCGCTGGTGCTCTTGACGCAATTGCAGCTTTTTTATTTTCTGCCGCTGGCGGTCGCCGTTTTCGGCATCACGATCACCGTAATGCGCGCATTATCGCTTTACTTTGTGGCGCGTTCTGCCCCCAATGCCCCGGGCGGACGGCGTGCCGAACAGTTGATGGACGAAGCGCAGGCTAGGTACGGAAAGAAAAAGCCGCCGTTTCGCTGGTCCGTATGGCTGAGTTTAATATTGGCGTTTATCGCGTTTATCGTTATTTTTCAATCATACGGCCATTTGTTTTATCGTGACGCTTCCGTCGGGCTGCTGTTTGTCCTGATTGCGATTAAATACGCCGAATCGGTCACGCGACGTGACGCGATGTTGCTGGTGTGTCTTGCTTCATTTCTATTGATCACGACATTTTTTTATACACAATCGCCACTGACGCTTATTTCTTCGCTGCTGCTTTTTTTTGCGTTAGGCGGTACGCTCAACGCGCTTTTTCATCCGGAAGCCACGCTGAAAACGGCACATGTTCAAAAAACGTTAAAACGTTTTGGCGTGCTGGTATTGCAGGGAATCCCAATCGCGGCGGCGTTATTTTTTCTGTTCCCGCGATTGTCTGCGCCGCTATGGGGAATTCCGCACGGCACATTGGCGCAAACCGGTTTATCGGAGTCGATGGATCCGGGTGAAATTGCCGAGTTAACGCTCTCGGATGCAATTGCTTTTCGGGTTGAATTTGGTGACGCTGCGCCACCGCCCAACCGATTGCGTTATTGGCGTGGTCCGGTTTTTTCGATTTTCGACGGCATCAGTTGGCGGCCGGGACCGACTTATATTGCAGAGAACGCGGATTTTTTTACTGAGCAGGAGGAGAAAAGCGCGATAGCGTACACGGTAACGCTTGAGCCGCATGACCGCACTTGGCTGTTTGCGCTGGAGCTTCCCTACGGTTTGCCCGAACGTGAGAGCGCCGGTTTCGAGCGGCGGCAACGGCGTTTTGCATATAAGAATTACGCGCAACAACTATTAGCGGTTATGCCGGTCACGCAAACTATCCGTTATCGGCAAAAATCCATTTTGCGCAATCATTTTCCGGCAACCCCACAAGAAAGTAATTTCAATTTGAGGTTGCCGCTCAATAAAAACCCGCAAACCTATGCGCTGGCAAAAACCTTGCGTACTGCCGGTATGAGCGATCATGATTATGTGGATGCGGTACTGGCATATTTTCATCGCGAACCTTTTCATTATTCGTTGAGCTTCGACAATTTGGAAATGGATCCACAGAATCCGGTCGACGGTTTTTTATTCGGTACCAAAACCGGCTTTTGCGAACACTATTCAAGCGCTTTTGTGGTGTTGATGCGCGCAGGCGGCGTGCCTGCCCGAGTGGTCACCGGTTATCAAGGCGGGGAAATCAACCCGCAGGGGGATTATTTGATCGTGCGCCAGTCGGATGCTCATGCCTGGGCGGAAGTTCTGATCGACGGGGAATGGCAGCGCGTCGATCCGACTGCAGCAGTAGCGCCGGAACGCGTCGAGTTGGGATTGGGCGCGGCATTGTCCAGCGGCGAGCCGGTGCCGCGGCTTGCGCGCACGGATATGAATTGGTTGAAGAACCTTGCTTTGCATTGGGACGCGCTGAAATACAGTTGGACGCGTTATGTCATTGAATTTGATTACCAACGCCAGCGCAGTTTGTGGTCGCGCATGAATCTCGATAGTCGGTTTTGGCGTATTGCGTTGTTGGTAACAGGTATTATCGCCTTCTGGATCGCGCTGTTGCTGATGGTTTTGTCGTGGCGAGCAAAATGGCGCGATCCGGTGCAGGCGGCGTGGGAAAAACTTTGCCGAAAGTTGGCGCGTGCCGATTTCTCCAAAATGCCGTTCGAAGGCGCGCAAACTTTTCTGGTGCGCGCCATGAGACGCTGGCCGCAACACCAGCAGGGACTCATGCTGATTGATCATGCTTACACGCTTTTGCGTTATGGCCTGCCGGACGACCAGGAACGTCAGGCATTGCTGCGTTTACTGCGACGGCAAATCAACACATTTCCTTCCGTCAAACAGTTGCGCTCAGAAACATTGTGAAGCGCGCCCTAAAAGATTATCGCGACGACTTTGGTAAAAAACTAAGAAGCCTGAATATCAAGGCGTTTTTCTAGAACTTTAGAAAATAAATATTGGCGGTAATGGCTTGTCGCCCATCTTTTTACATATCGATATAATACTTATTTGCCGCGGAGAATGTCATGACTGGAAATTTACCCTTGCTTGATGCCATCGAATGGACAACCCATGCGCAACCGGATGCTTCGGTGATTTGGCTGCACGGGCTTGGCGATGACGGCAATGGCTGGGCCGGAGTGGTTCATATGCTCGATCTGGATTCGAGCGCCAGAATTCGCTTCATCTTTCCGCATGCGCCAAAAAGACCAATCACGATTAACCACGGACTGGTCATGCGCGCCTGGTACGATATTGCCCAGGGGGATCAGGAGGAACGCGGAGACATTGAAAGCGCAGATGTTTCCGCAGAGCTCATCAAAATGCTGATTGCACGCGAACTTGAGCGCGATATCGTTTCCTCAAGAATTGTGCTTGCCGGGTTTTCTCAAGGCGGCGTCATCGCGCTTCATGCCGGATTGCGTTATCCCAAGACGCTGGCGGGAATTATCGCGCTTTCAACATACCTGATTGATAGCGAAAATTTTCCAAGCAAGGCAAGCATGGCCAACCGTGACATTCCGATTTTCATGGCGCACGGTGATTTTGACGATATTGTTCTCCCGAGTTGGGCGCTGGCTTCGAAAAATATTCTTGACAATAACGGTTATTCGGTTGAATGGCATACTTACCCGATGGCGCATGCAGCCATCGATGAAGAACTTCGCGATATCGGTCTTTTTTTGAATCGCGTTCTCATAAGCGGTTAAGCGATTTTTATTATGATCGTTCCCGCTGTTGTTGCTGAAAAATAAGGATATCCTTAATCGTCGAACTGGGCATTCTGGTCTTCCGGACGCTCATGGAGATCGGAAATGCGAAAAACCAATTGCTCGAAATCGAACCATTGCCTGTCCAATAAATGCGATGGCACGATATGTGTCATCGCGGAAAAAATAGCGTCAAGACGCCCCGGATATTGTTTTTCCCATTCACGCAACATTTGCGCAACCTGTTGCCGTTGCAGATGGTTTTGCGAGCCGCACAGATTGCACGGAATAATCGGAAACTGCCTCAGATCGGCATAGCGAATCAGATCGCGCTCACGCACATAGACAAGCGGGCGGATCACAATATTTTGTCCGTCGTCAGACCGCAGCTTGGGCGGCATGGTTTTGACGCGGGCGGCGAAAAAAAGGTTGAGAAAAAAGGTGGCCAGCACATCATCGCGATGATGTCCCAGCGCGATTTTGGTTGCGCCCAGCTCCTTGGCAACGCGGTAGAGAACACCGCGCCGTAAGCGTGAGCACAGCGAACACATTGTGCCGCCCTCAGGAATAACGCGCTTGACGACGCTGTACGTGTCCTGCTCGATAATGCGGTAAGGCACCCCGATTTCTTCAAAGTAACGCGGCAAAATATCAGCTTGGAATCCCGGCTGCTTCTGATCGAGATTCACGGCGATCAATTCGAACGGCACGGGTGCGCTTGCTTTAAGCTTTAATAGAATATCGAGCAGCGCATGGCTGTCTTTGCCGCCGGACAGGCACACCATGACGCGATCGCCGGCTTTGATCATGGAAAAATCGGCAATAGCTTGCCCAACTTGGCGGCGCAGGCGTTTTTGCAGCTTGTTGGCCTCATAGATTGCGCGACGGGAGTCGGCTTGTTTGCTGTCGGTGGGCATAAATGCGCGTTAAAAAATATATGTTCAAACGGTTGCACGAGATTGCGCGGATTTTATCAGTAACTGTGGCAGTATGGCGGCTACGGTAAAATACCGCATTCTCTATGGTTGCCCAACGAATGAGTATGGTACTCGAAAAACTGCGTGAAAAAATCGGTGATGCCTTGGTTCGTGACCAGTTCCAGCTGATGTCCCGGCTTAATCGCATACGTGATGGGGATGCGGCAGCCCGGCAGCAACTGGCTCAAGATATTGCACAATCCGTCGAAAAAAAACGTCGCCGTGCTTTAGGTGTTCCGGATTTTACGTATCCCGAGCCATTGCCGATAGCACAACGTGCCGCGGAAATCGAGGCATTGATCCGCACGCATCAGTTCATCATCGTTTCCGGCGAGACGGGGTCGGGAAAGACGACGCAGCTGCCGAAAATATGCCTTGCCGCCGGACGCGGTATTGCCGGATTGATCGGCCATACACAGCCAAGGCGAATGGCCGCGCGCGCGGTAGCAACGCGCATCGCCCAAGAATTAAACACGCCCTTGGGCGATGTCGTCGGTTATAAAGTTCGCTTCCACGATAAAACCAGCCCCAACGCTTATATCAAGCTGATGACGGACGGTATCTTGTTGGCCGAAACGCAGCATGATCGTTGGCTCTCTTCATACGATACGATTATCATCGACGAAGCGCACGAGCGGTCGCTCAATATTGATTTTCTTCTGGGCTTTCTTAAACAGCTTGCGGGTAAACGACCGGAACTTAAAATCATCATCACTTCGGCAACGCTGGATGCCGAACGCTTTGCCCGGCATTTCGGCACGGAAGAGAAGCCGGCGCCAATTATCGAGGTATCCGGGCGGACTTATCCGGTCACGATCCGTTATCGCCCTTTGCGCGATGCCGACGATATTTCGGAGAGTGCCGATGATGAGCAGGATATGGAAGAAGCGATCGCCGATGCCGTTGAAGAATTGTGGCGCGAAGGCAGTGGCGACATTTTGGCGTTTCTTCCTGGAGAAAGGGAAATCCGGGAAACGGCTAATGTGCTACGCAAACTGTTATACGCACGCCCCTATGCGGCGCAGATGGAAATATTACCGTTGTTTGCTCGTTTGTCGGTAGATGAGCAGCAGCGGATTTTTACACCAAGCCATGGCCGGCGCATCGTGCTTGCCACCAATGTTGCCGAAACATCGTTGACTGTTCCCGGCGTTCGTTATGTGATCGATACGGGTTTGGCGCGCGTCAAGCGTTACAACCCGCGTAATAAAACCACCTTGTTGCGTATTGAAAAAATCGCGCAGGCGGCGGCACAGCAAAGGGCGGGGCGCTGCGGTCGAGTCGCCGACGGTATCTGCATTCGTCTGTACAGCGAGGACGATTTTAATAACCGCCCGTCTTATACCGATCCCGAAATTCTCCGTTCGTCATTGGCGGCGGTAATCCTGCGTATGGCGGCACTGAAATTGGGCAGTGTCGAAAATTTTCCTTTTATTGAACCGCCTGCCGCACGCGCCGTTACGGATGGCTATCAGCTTTTGCGTGAACTCGGAGCCATGGATGCCTCCGGGAAAATCACAAAACTCGGTTATGCGCTTGCCCGCTTGCCGCTTGACCCGCGTGTCGGCAGAATCGTGTTGGAATCCCAAGGAAAACATTGCGTTTCCGAGATGCTGATCATCGCCAGTGCGCTGGCCGTTCCGGACCCTCGTGAGAGGCCTTTTGAAAAACAACAGGCAGCCGATCAGGCGCATGCCCGTTTCCACGATGACCGTTCGGATTTTATTACGCTGCTTTCGATTTGGCGTTTCTTTTCCGCTCTGCTTGACGAAAGATTATCGCATCGTAAAACTGTGGATCGTTGCCGTGAAGTTTTCATTAATTATTTGCGTATGCGTGAATGGCGTGACGTTCATCAGCAGCTTGTTCAGACGTTAAAAGAAGACGGATGGCAATGGCGGGACGCGCTTGACGAACCGGTATCAAAAGAAAAATATCAAGTACTTCACAAGGTATTGTTAAGCGGGTTGCTTTCCAATATCGGTATGAGGTCGGAGCATGATGACAGCTATCAGGGAATGCGCGGTATCAATTTTCATCTGCATCCGGGCAGCGGTATCAAAAAAGGCGCACGTTGGTTATTATCGGCGGAGCTTACCGAAACCTCCCGTCTTTTTGCGCGCTGCGCCGCCAGAATAGAGCCGGAATGGATTGAAGATGTCGCCGGTGATTTGGTCAACCGGGAATATTATGAGCCGCACTGGAACGAAAAGCGTGGCGAAGTCACCGGCTATGAACATATTCGCCTGTTCGGTTTGACGCTGATCGGGCGGCGCCCCATTTCATTTACCCGTGTTGTTCCAGAAACGGCATATCGGGTTTTTGTACGCGAGGCGTTGGCAACGGGCAATATTCGCACACGCGGAAAATTTTTAAAGTACAACATAGGCCTAATCGAGGAAATTACCGCGCTGGAACATAAAGCGCGCCGCCAGGACGTGTTGGTCGATGAGGAAACGATTGCCGATTTCTATTTTGAGCGCGTCCCCAATACGGTTGCCACGGAAAAAACCTTTGAACACTGGCGCGAAAAAATTGAAAAAGAAAAACCACAATATCTTTTTTTGGAGCGCGATTATTTGATGCGCCATTCGGCGCGCTGGGTTACGGAAGACTTATTTCCCCCAACAATCATAGTTGAAGAAGAAGCATTGTCGATCGAGTACCGATTTGAGCCGGGACATTCTTGCGACGGTATTACCGTAACGGCACCAATATATCTATTGAATAAAATCGATCCCGCGCCGATGTCCTGGCTGGTGCCCGGAATGGTGCGTGAGAAACTTGCCTGGTACATCAAGGCGCTCCCCAAAGCCTTGCGTCACCGCTTAAGCCCTGTGCCGCCGGTGATTACGGCTTTCCTTGAAGCGGCGCCGTATCGCGAGAAAGCGCTTGCCGTTGTTTTCTCCGACTGGTTGCGTCAAACCTATCAGATGCAGGTAAGCCCTGCCGATTGGCACGACAAGGAGATGCCGGAGCATCTTAAAATGCGCTACGTTGTCGTTGACGAGGAACGGCAGGAATTGCAGAGCGGGCGCGATCTCGAGGCGTTACGGCAGTCGCTTGAAGAAACCGTTCGGATGAGTCTTGGCAGCGACGATGAAACCAAAACGTTCGAAAAGCGGGGGATAACATGCTGGGATTTTGGCGAATTGCCAGGGCACATTGCGATCCAGCGCCGTGGTAAGCCGTTGACGCTTTATCCGGCGCTTACCGATGAAGACGATAGCGTATCATTGCGGCTGTTTGATACACGCCAAACGGCGGATACCGAGACACGGTGTGGCGTTATCCGGCTGATGCGCCTTGCCTTGAAAGATTTGCTGCGCTTTTGGGAGAAGGGATCGTCGGGCTTTCAGCAAAGTGCATTGTTGCTGAAACCGTTTATCGCGACGAACTGTTTGCTCGAAGATATATTCAAAGCAATCTGTGATCGTGCTTTCGTTGGCGACGATCCTTTGCCGCGCAATGAAAAAGCGTTTCTTGAACAGATAAAAAGGGCGCGCGCACGCTTTCCCGCAGTTGCCGAAGGCGCATTCCGACTGCTGCACGAGATCGCCGAAGAAAATCAGCAATTGACGATGCGTATCCAGGCGACGCCATCTACGCTGAAGCGCTTTGCCGGGGAAATACGCGCACAGCGCGACGCATTGGTATACGACGGTTTTTTTTCGGCAACCCCGTGGCCGCAGCTTGCTTGTCTGCCGCGCTACCTTAAAGCCATGGATCGACGTATGGCTAAATATGCCCAGCGCGCTCAACGCGACCAGAAGCACGGTGAACATATTGCACAGTTATGGCAACGCTATCAGGAACGGCTGGCGCGCAACAAAGCAATGAATATGGAAGAACCCGCCTTGGAAATGTATCGCTGGATGATCGAAGAAATGCGGGTATCGCTTTTTGCGCAGGAGTTGAAAACACCTTATCCCATTTCGTTTCAGCGTATTGAAAAATTTTGGAACGATGAGGTTATTAACCGATGACTATTTCTTTTGCAGTGCCAAAGAAAAGCGCTTGACGATGATGCGGGTGGAAACATGCCGACGCAACGAGCCCGACAGCAGTTTCATGATTTTCATCGCGTGATCCCGAGCGCCCAAGGCCAATAAAGAAATAGCGGCATAACCGCTGATTTGTGCGATCAGAATAAGTACCGGTGGTTCTTTTTTTATCATTTCACGCGCTTCTTCAAGCGCTCTTTGATAATAGCTCAATGCTCCGGAGTAATCTTTATATAAGAATCGAATCAGCCCTTGTGCAAAATAATAAGCGGCAAGTTTCTCTTCAAAAAGGGTTGCTTCGGAAATACTGCTCAATATTTTCTCGGCGGACACCGCATCTTTCTTGTAATGCAACAGTGAAATGCCGAGATCAATGGCGCCGCTGTCGTTATGAGGGAAAAGCTCATAGAGTTTGCGCAGGGTCGCGATTTGATCATCAAAAGCGCCGCCCTCATCATAGATTTGCGCCAATTCAGAGTAGTAAATTGTTTCGTCGATATTTTCTTTATAGTCGCCCCAAAGCTCGACGGCATCACCAATATTTCCCTGCATTGCATAAAATTTGCTTTTTTCGGCAACTAAAAACCCTTTATTCACCGAGCGCAGCAGGTCACAATGGCGCAATGCATTTAACAAAAGCAGCCCCATCTTGGGTTGACAATACAAGTGGGCAAAAAGAACCTGACGATAAAGAAACGATGGGATTAGCGAAAAAATAAAAAAGAAAAACGTGACGAGCGCATAAGCATAGATGAAAAGACCAAGCCAATTATTTAAATCAGAAGTAAAGGAAAAAATCAGAAGCCCCAACGGCAAAAGCCATATCCAGATATTTTTCCAGACAATTCGTCCTCCTGACTGCGAAAGCGCATTTTTCGTCAACCCCAAAATATCTTCGCCGATTTGCTTTGTTTGTTCATCATCGACGGTCTTTTGGATATACGGTAAGGTCGGCAACGAAGTAGCGATCGGTTCGACACCCGCAGTCTCATGAGGTATGTGCTCGGTAACACGTTCCGGCATATAAATCTGAGCATAAATTGGATGGTGCACTTCCCCTATTTGTTTATGGCGCTTACTCTCCGGCAACTGTTTTTGTATCGCCTCATAAAGCTGAACGCCGGAAAGATCGGCCACACCGATTTTTTTGATGACCTTATCGATGTCCTCAAAATCCGGAAACATTGTTCTTAAGTCGGCGGGCTCCAGAAAATTATCGACCACATGAGCATGTGCTACAGCACTCTGCCAATCATCATCACCAATATTATTATCAAGCCGCCAGTGGTCCAGCGCCGCCTCACGCATCCGCACACGCCACATTGACGAACCGGTTTCCATCAGTTCATCGATGAAGTTCTTATCCGCTTTCATCGATAATGACGTAATGTGTTGGATCAATTTATTGCGCGTCACCATGCCGGATGCGATTTCGGCATCGGCGTTTTGCGCGTAAATGCTTTCCCATATCATGCGCAGCAATCGCGTATCGGGTTTCATCAGCGCTTCGCCGGCAACCGCTGCTTTGACGTCATCAAAACAGGCTTTCGGGGAATAATCCTTGCGCATGATCCAGCGCACCATACCAAAAGAAAGATCCGTTTTTAAGCCGTTGCCGCGCGCCTCAATGCGATGGCTGTTCGTTGTTGCCATCACGACGCCGTATGCGCCGCCGTCTTCCTCTTCGACCAAAATCAAACCGATCTTCAGGGCAGGGTGGCCGGCAAGACGAATATTGGCGACAACGTTATGGCTTTCGGAGTAATCGGCAAGTATCATGAAACCCATGAGGTCGAACTCACGCCAAAGTTGCGTCATTTTTTCACCGGGCGTATAAGCATGGGAGCGGATCAGGTGAACGCGGGCAGGTCTTGATAGAGATTCCGGTAATAGCGTCGAAAGCGATTCATTGTCTCTGATTTCTTTTTTGATAAAAAAGCGGGAAATAATAAAGCCTGCAATGATGACAAGCAAAATCGCAACGATCAGAAAAGCAATAATTTTGGGCAAAAAGCTCATGTGAGAGGTGTGTCGTTTTTTACCTGTTATGCACTATACTTTATTAACCTGTAAATAGGAATGCCGCAATATTTGAAAATATGGCACATTTGATTCCAGGATAAATTTAATCACTTGCTTTTTATGCCAAAACCAAAAAATGTTTTTCAATGCAACGAATGCGGCGGACAAACCTCCAAATGGCAAGGACAGTGCCCACATTGCAATGCCTGGAATACGCTAATTGAGACGGTGGTATTGCTGCCGTCACGCCGTTTTGAAAACCTGTCCGGAACACACGCTGAGCTTCGCCAGCTCAGCGCCATTGAAACGGCCAGCATGCCGCGCATCGTTACCGGTATGGCCGAGTTTGACCGTGTTCTCGGCGGCGGTTTTGTGTCCGGCGAGGTTGTATTGCTCGGCGGCGATCCCGGTATCGGCAAATCGACATTGCTTTTGCAAGTAGCCGCGACGTTAGGGGCAAACAGGCAAACGCTTTATATCACGGGCGAAGAATCCGCCGAGCAAATCGCGCTGCGTGCCCAGCGGCTTGGCCTGATCAACGCGCCGGTAACGCTTTTTGCCGAAGTGCAATTGGAAAATATTCTGGCCACGCTGGAAGCAAATAAGCCGGAAATTGTTGTGATCGACTCCATTCAAACCATGTACACCGAGGCAATCAGCTCTGCGCCGGGCAGTGTTTCGCAACTGCGGGAATGCGCGGCGCGTTTTACCCGCTTTGCCAAAGAACACGGTACTGTCATGGTGCTGATCGGGCATGTTACGAAAGAAGGCGCTATTGCCGGACCGCGCATTCTCGAACATATTGTTGATGCCGTATTGTATTTCGAAGGCGATACCCATTCCAGTTATCGTTTGATCCGCGCCGTTAAAAACCGCTTTGGCGCCGCAAATGAACTCGGCGTTTTCGGTATGACCGAAAACGGCTTAAAAGGGGTCAACAATCCTTCGGCGTTGTTTTTATCGCGGCATAGCCGGCCTGTGTCGGGAAGCGCGGTGATGGTGACGCTGGAAGGCTCTCGGCCATTGTTGGTTGAGATTCAGGCGTTGGTTGATCCTGCCGGTAGCGGCGCGGCGCCCAAAAGGCTGGTGGTCGGCGTGGACAGCCAGCGGCTTGCCTTGTTGTTGGCGCTGTTGCATCGGCATGGCAGCACGCAATTCGGTAATCTCGACGTATTCGTTAATGTCGTCGGTGGTGTGCGTATCGACGAGCCCGCCGTTGATCTCGCTGTTTTGATGGCGCTTTACTCATCATTCACCAACAAACCCCTGGATGGCAAGCTCGCCATTTTCGGGGAGGTCGGCTTAACCGGCGAAGTACGCCCGGTACAGCGCGGCCAAGAAAGGATCCGCGAAGCCGCTAAACTGGGATTTAAAAAAATATTAATGCCTCACTTGAACAAGCCAAAGCAAGTCATTGAAACTATAGAAGTTATCGCTATTGATCGGATTGAGGAAGCGCTTGATCAGATCAATGGTTAAGGCCTTGTGAACTTATTAACCGAGAGCCGGGAGCGGGCGGCCGAATCGTGAGAAACGAAGCGCGCCGCCGCGTCCTTTGAACTTTTCAGTTTTTTTCGTCGCTTTCTGTTTCCTGATAACGGGCTACACCATCCAGAATCTCTTTACGCGCTTCACCAACCTCAACCCAACTGCCGACGCGCACCCACTTCCCGGGTTCCAAGTCTTTATAGTGCTCAAAAAAATGGGAAATTTGCAGTAACTGAATTTCCGGCACATCATGCGGTGAATGCACATTACGGTAATACGAGGAAAGTTTATCGATAGGTACGGCGAGAATCTTGGCATCGCCGCCCATTTCGTCATCAAGACGCAGCATACCGATTGGGCGGCAGCGCACGACCACGCCGGTAATCAGTGGCACCGGCGATAAAACGAGCACATCGCATGGATCGCCATCGTTTGATAATGTTTTTGGGATGTAGCCGTAATTGCACGGATAATGCATGGCGGTCGCCATAAAGCGATCCACAAACACGGCGCCGGTTTCTTTATCGACTTCGTATTTAATCGGATCGCCGCGCATCGGAATCTCAATGATAACGTTTACGTCATCAGGGATATTTTGGCCGGCGGGAACGCGGGCAAGGCTCATGGAAAGCTCCGTAAAAATTTGATGTAAAAATTATAACCTATGAAAATTGCAGACAAGAGTTTAGTTACACTAATTTACACTTTAAGATACGATAATGCAGAAGGTGATATTATCGAAGAGATTACTAAAGACCATCCTATTGAAGTGAGTATCGGCCAAGCTGATTTATTGGAAAAGATCGAAGACACTATAAAGGGTTTGGAATCCGGTTCGACTTTCGAGATCACACTTTCACCTGATGATGCCTACGGCGAATACGACGAAGAAGGCATTGTCAGCATTCCTAAAGTTGAACTTTTGGAGGATGCCGATGATGTTAAAATCACTGAAGGTGAAGTCATTCCTATCGTTACGGACGATGGAGAGGAGATGCAAGCTATTGTTTTGGAAATAG
>QMCD01000422.1_pt1 | contig 29359 bp, 21 predicted proteins | sample 1821841 | NCBI WGS metagenome assembly QMCD01 (sample SAMN01991225, study PRJNA193472) | Termite gut metagenome, whole genome shotgun sequencing project. | isolation source: worker | host: Macrotermes natalensis | reverse complement strand
CCGTCGCGAGCCGCCCGAGCAGGCGCACAGGCGCCGAACGTTTGTCGATCATGTCTTGTCCGCTGATCGACTCGATCACGCACCGCCCGCCGCGCCGGACGGCAAGGCTCACCCGGTCGCATTCGATCAGGCGGCGCCCTTCATTGACGATCGTGAACGCCGTTTGCCGGACATCGAGCGAACGATGAATTGAGCGGGTAAATTCCTCCAGGAGCGTCCAAAGCGATTGGCGATTCCCGAAATGCCGGAGCTGCCGATTCTTGTAATAATCGGTGGCCAGTAAACAGGACTGCGCGAGAAACCGGACAAAGCCGCGCTGCGCTCCCGGAGACGTATCGGGACGCTGAAATATCTCGACCAGTCCGACCGTCTCCAATTCCGTCCTGATGGGACAGGAAACGATCAGCGTAGCCGTCGGATTGCCCGCCTCGCCGCCCTCGACGGCGACGGAAAGATTGTTCGCCGAAGCGGCCGGTCCGGCGTATCCCGAATGCGCGGGCACGAGCGTTCCGCCCTCGGGACCTTCGAGCAGCCGGTAAAGCAGGCGGCTGTGCTGTTTTTCCCCTTCCCCGGAACCGCGGATGTCGATCGCCTGAAGGTTGATCTGGTAAGACAGGGTCAATCCGCCGCGGGGATCGAATATCCAAACCGCGCCGGCGACGGCGGCCATCGACGCGACGACGCGGGAAAGGAATTCGGCATGAAATTCTTCCGGGGTGATATCGGTTTTCGCCAACTGCGAAAGCTCCGCTAGGACGGCGCGGATATGCTGCTTGGTTTCTTCGATGTCCCCGGTTTGGTGAGATGGTTCGGAACTCATGCAAAAAATCGCATTAACGGCGTGCCGGGCGGCGCAACCGCCGGTTTTCCAGGACGGATTTTATTTCGGCAACAGGATGGTTTCGTTTTCCTTGAAACGGGCATTGCGGATTTCGCCCTCGTTGATCCGGTAGGAGATTCGCAATTGCTTGGGTTTCCCGTTAATCGGATCGCCGAAAACGGCGTTGTATTTGTCGATTTCAATGAGGCGGGTCCCGTTGAAGGCCCGTTTGACCTGTTCGAGAACGGAAATTTGCTCCGCTTCCGCATCGGTGCCGTAAACGGCGCCGAGGATTTCGACCTTGATATCCTTTTCATCGCCCACTTCTTTCAGTATCTGCTGGAATCGGAGCTTGGCGACCGCTTCGTTCGGGTTGAATCGCGGGACACGGTTCGGCATCAGCTTCAGTTCTCCGAACATTTTGCTCGTATCGCCGTCCTGCCGAAGGTTGAATCGATTGATTCGCGGGGCGGTCGCGATCCGGGGCCGAATCGGCGGGATGGTTTCAATGGTCGGCGAAACCGGATCGTACATCGCCCTGATTTCCTCGTCGCCGAGATAAGGCCCGTTGAGATCGACCCACGCGATGAGGCGCTGAATATCCTCGCCTTCGACTTTCACGCCGTTATGCTCGCCGCTCATCGCGTTATGGACCAGCTTGCTGACCGGCGAATAGGCCGAGTACGGCGGGAGCGTCTTCAAATTGTCCGGGTCGTCCCGCCCATATCCTTCGACGACGAAGACACCGGCGATATTCCTGGGGACGTTGCGTTCATCCCTCGGTTTGGCACCGCCCCAGGGAGTCGGCCCGGAAACCATCTCCAGGTACGGCTCGTAAAACGGGCTGATCTCGTCCTGGTTGTAAACCCAGCCCCACCAGCCGTGCGTCGAGGGCCGGAAAGTCATATTCAGCTTGGCGTACGCCGCGTGTTCCGGGTTCTGGTGGCACTGCGCACAATGCTTGTCGAGAACCGGTTGGACGAAGCGCGCATAGCTGATGCTTTCTTCCGTGCCCCAACTCGGCGGGGTCGGCGGCTTCGCTCCCTTCGACATCGCTTTGCCCATTTGGCCGCCCAGCAACCCTTGGTTGCCCCGCGTGGCCAAGTTCGATTCGTGACAGCCGAAACAGCCGCGAACCTCGCCGGGCATCACGTTCGTAAAGGAGCGCATGACGTGAATCGCACGCCCTTCGGCATCGAGCATCTCGAAGAAAATCGCCTCGCCGGGCGGAACTTCGAACGCGACGCTCCCGTCGTCTTCGATCGGGACGGTTCCGAGGATGCGTTTGACACCCTCCGCCTGCGTGACGCTGACGGCCGGTCCGTCGTGCTGAACGGTCTTGTGCCAGGTCGTATAGGTCTTCGGGTCCATCTGGATGACGCGGATCGCTTTGCCCTTCTCCTTGAGGACGGCCGGCGCCCCTTCGAAAACGTTGCTGCTGTACAAAATGCCGGGTGCGGGCGTCTCACCGCTTCCGATCACCGGCCAGTTGACCAAATCCGGCTTCACGGTCGGCATGTCGCGGGCGGCAAGCGGAATCGCATGATAGGCGTTGTGTTCGCCGCGATAGATCAGTTCCTTGTTCCCGTAAACATCCATCAGATAAAGCCGGAAAAACCAGCCGTTGTCCGGGCCGCTGTAAAGATGGCCGCCTTCCCGGGCCGAAACAAGGAAATATTCTTCGGAAAGCGGATAAGGGGTCTTGTACGCGAAAATCTTGCCGCTCGGGTGATAGTCGACGGTCGGTTGCGGATCGGCGGGACCGTTGCCGACTTCCGGCCACGCGACTTCCCGGGTCACGCGGGTCAGGCCGTGAGGATAATCGAGACCGGCGTTCGGGTCGATGATCCCGATACTGCCGTTGAACCAGGCGTGATGGCCGACCGCGGTGAACATGATCTTGTTACTTCCGGGAATCGCGCGCGCCTCGGTGAGTACGTCGGGCCAAACGGACTGGTTGCCCCAGAGTATTTGCGTGTTCGTCCCGTCCGGATTGCAGGTCCACAGTGATTGGACTCGCCATAACGCCTTGTCCGTGTACTCCCAACGGGTAAAAATGACCCGACCGTCGTTCAAAATCGACGGCAGGTATTCCGGTTCGCCATTGCCGGAAACGACATAAATGTTCTTCCCGTCTCCATCGCAACGGGAAAGGGCGAACGAATGGGTCATCGGCATGCAACGCACGTAGCTGTGCTGCCGGCTTGAGCAGAACACGATTTTGCCGTCCGGCGAGAAAACGGGATCAAGATCGTCGTAATCGCCGAATGTTAATTGTTTTACGTCGCTTCCGTCCGCGTTGCAGCGATAGAGGTGAAATGATTTTTCGCCTTTGGGCTGGTAGCTGAAAAGAATTTCCTTGCCGTCGAAAGAGAGGTCGGGCCTCCAAAAACTGCCGTCGAATTCCGGCAGGATATTTTGGACGTCGCTTCCCGGGTGAAGGCCGACCGTGACCATCCGACCGCCCGGCTCGGCCATGAAGCCGTTCCGGTGCCGGGCTTCATGTCCCCATTCATCCGTCGCATCGCCTTTTTTCCCTTTGGGATATGGATTGTCGATCAACAGGATGCGGTCGAATGTGACCAACGGGTTTTTGAAGAATATATCCCGCTTGAGCCGGCGGACGGCGAAATAACGATCTTTCAACCCGTTGCCGGAAAGCTCCGTTTTGCCGGCCAATTCCGCAGCCAGTTTTTCAAGGGCGGCTTCTTCCCCGGACAGATCGCCGACTCCTTCCATCGCGCCGATTCTTTTCAGCATTGCCGACGTCCGTTCGATCTCGGCGGCGATCGTTTCGTTCGTGATGGTGCCATCGACCTGGAACAACCATTCTTCCTGAAGCTGCGAAATACCCTTTTCGGAAATTTCCGCAAATGCGGCCTGCGCCATCAAAACGCATAAACAGGCGGCGCAAATACCCTTGAGCGGTGCAATCGGCATGGCGTTCTTCTCCTGCTGTCAGTCCATGTTATTGAAAAAAACCGGACGGTGAACCGGTGTGACAAGCGATTTTTTCAGTTTTTGGCAAACGAGAAACGGAGCGAGAAAACGAGCGAAAAAACGGCGCCGGAAAAAGGCGCCCGGAGATAAATGTATCGCCCCGGCAACGAAAAGTCAAGAATGGACATCGGAATTTCACGAGCCCTGTTTGCGAACACAGTGGAAAAGCGCCGTATCCTCGGCGGCGTTGGCACGAAGAACCTTGAAATCGCAACCAAGCGTCAATATACTGTAGGCATATCGATCCTGTAAGCATATCGGGAACGGGAGGCGGGAACAGGTTGGTGCGTGTCGTTTACGGCAACGAACACGTCGATGAAAAAGGCGATGGGAAAAGCGATGAGAAAGGAGAGCATGATGGAATCCACAGACGGTACACCCAAGGGGTTTCGGCTGCATCTGGCCTTGTTCGGGCGTAGAAACGCGGGCAAATCCTCCTTGTTGAACATGATGTCGCGGCAACAGAGTTCTCTCGTTTCCGAGATTGCCGGAACGACGACCGACCCGGTCGAGAAACCGATGGAACTTCTCCCGATCGGGCCGGTGCTGTTCATCGACACGGCCGGGATCGACGATGTCGGGACGCTCGGCCGGTTGCGTATCGAAAAGACCCGGCAGGTATTCGAACGGACCGATATCGGGCTCCTTGTCGTCGGTGACGGCGTTTGGGGAGATTTTGAACGGTCGATCGGGTTCGAACTTGCCCGTCGCAAAATTCCGTTTTTGGTCGTCTTCAGCAAAAGCGATATCGTCCGCCCGTCCGAAGACACATCCGGCCGGCTTGAATCCGCGAAGATTCCCCTCGTCGTCCTGTCCGCATTCGACCCGAACGGTCGCAACGCCTTGCTTGAAGGATTACTGGAACTCGTGCCGGAAACGTTTCTTTCGCCGCCGCCGATTCTCGCCGACCTGTTGCCCGCCGGTGAACTGGCCGTTTTCGTCGTGCCCATCGACAAGGAAGCGCCCAAGGGACGTCTGATCCTGCCGCAGGTCCAGACGATTCGCGACGTGCTCGACGGCGATCAAGGCTGCCTCGTCGTCAAGACGGGACAACTCAAGGATGCGTTGGATCGGTTGAACCGGCCCCCGGCGATCGTCGTTACCGATTCCCAGGTTCTCGACGAAGTGGGCGCCCTCGTTCCGAGAGACATTCCGCTCACCACGTTTTCCATTCTGTTCGCGCGACAAAAAGGGGATCTCGCGACCATGGTCGACGGTGCGCGGGCGATCGGTAAATTGCCCCCTCAAAGCAGGGTCCTGATCGCCGAATCGTGCGGGCATCACCCGATCGCGGAGGATATCGGAACGGCTAAAATTCCGAATCGACTCCGTCAAACCGTCGGTCCCGATTTGACGATCGAGCATGTGCATGGACACGATTTTCCCGCGTCCCATGTCGCCGACTGGGATCTCGTCATCCATTGCGGAGCCTGCATGTGGAATCGGCGCGAAATGCTCAGCCGGATGATGCATTGCCGCGCAAGCGGTGTTCCCATCACGAATTACGGGCTGGCAATCGCGGCGATGTCGGGCATTCTGGAGCGGGCGATCGAACCGTTCGGCATCGAATGACTGAAGCCGGCGGGAGCTTTCATGCGCTTCGTCCCGGAAATGTCCCGGAGCTTTTTGCTCTCCGTGAAAAAAGGGAGCCGAAAAAAGGAAACCGTGGTACCATATTCACCATTCGCGGTTTCGGGGCTTCAACACCGTGCTCAGACAACACCGTGTTCAGACAACACCGTGCTCAGACAACACCGTGCTCAGACAACACCGTGCTCAGGGGGCCCCCTGGCCTATTTTTTACGCGGTGTACGGTCGTTCTTGGGCGTTTCCGCCCGTCTGCAAGGAAAATAATCGGCAATTCCGTGAATACGGGATATTTTTTGCGTCACGATTCGAAAGTTCGTCGCTGTACTTTTGCAGTTCGAGGTCGATTTTGGTGGTGTGTTCCCGTTTGGTTGTGTTTTTCCGTTAAAATGGGCAATTGATCTTCGCGTTTCCAATCGTGTTTGCCGCCGGTCCGCCCTTCCGGGAATCATAATGTCGGGAATCATAATGCAGGAAATCAATGTCGAAACCATAACATCCCTTTTTCAATTGCATTACGGTTTGTTGTTGGGCGTCGCGCGCCGTTATGCCCCGGCCCCCGATTTGGTTCACGATATCGTGCAGCAGGCTTTCGTGGATTTCGTGGACGACGCCTTGAAAGGAAAGCGGGATTTCAGCCGTGATATTTCGCCGTTGCTTTACCGGATCGTTAAAAATCGTGCCATCAAGCACTGGGCCGAGCGGCGAAAAAACATGCCCGAAACGCTGCAAAAAATCGCCCAAAGGCTCTCGGCGGACGCGAATGACGACGTTCCGGAGCATTGGCAGGACGAGGTGCGATACCTCGAAGAGTGTGTCCGTTCCTTGCCGGAATCGAGTCGCCGGTTGATTGAACAGCACTATCGGCAGGGGATTTCCATGGAAGAAATGGCGCGACGCGGTCGGCGCAATCCCGCCGCGGTGCGCCAGGCGATTTGCCGGATTCGGCTTCGTTTAAAGGGGTGCATTGAAAAGAAACGGAATCGAAACGACGATTTTTCCGCCGGTTTCGATATGGAAAACACGCCGAAAGAACGATCATGAATCATCCGGGCCACCATGACAAGGGTCGAGCCGAAGACCTCTTACAGCGGTTTTTCGACGGGGAGATCAGTGCCGGGGAAGGCGAAGAGCTCCTGGCCCTCTGGGACGCTTTTCCGCAGTGGGAACAGGAAGCGCGAAAGCATTATCAGGTCGAATACCCCTTGGTTTTCTTTTTCGCCGCCGAAAAAACACCGCTTGTAATTCCGCCGCCGGCCGTGTCCCTGAAATCGCTCGCGGAACAATTCGGCGGTTTCCGTCCCCGGGCCGACGGTCAAGCCCTTGCCGAAGGAAGGCATCCCGCTGTTGCGGCGCAAACAGCGGAATCGATTGACGGTTCGGGATCACTGTACGGTTCGGGATCACTGTACGGTTCGGGATCACCGCAAGGGTTCGCCGATTCCCCTGCCCCGGGAAAATGGCGCGCGGAGCCGCTCCGTTCGCTTTTGCCGCTGAAATATATTCTTCCGCTGAGCCTCCTGCTCCTGGTCTCGGCCGTCTATTGGGAATTCGGCCGCGACATGCAGGCTCAGCCGGAAAAAACGCCGTTTCACGCCTTGGCCCGGATCGAATTGACGGCCGACGCGGTCAGCGGAATTCCCGCGTCCCCGTTGCGCCCGAACCGTCTTGTCGCCAATGAGCCGCTCTCTCTTTTGAGCGGTACGATCGAAATGCTCACGGAAAAAAACGTCCGTGTCGTTTTGGAAGGTCCCGCCGAATTTCAGTTGATTTCGAGCATGAATCTTTTCTGTTCCCGGGGACGATTGAGCATTTTCGTTCCCCCGGAAGCGACGGGCTTCGAAGTCACGACGCCGACGATGTCGCTCTGCGATTTGGGGACGGCTTTCGTGGTCGATGTCGCGCGGAACCAGAGCGAGTTGCACGTCGTCCGGGGCCAGGTCGAGGCCAACGGGCAATCGAAAGAGCCGTTGGTTTTCTCGACCGGGCTGGGCGCGCGGATCAACGACGAGGGTAAACTCAGCCGCCTGCCGGCCGATTTGTCGCTGTACGTCGAACCGGAGGAAATGAGAAGGCGTGCCGATGTTGCGCAGCAGCGGGAAATCCAACGGGACCAACGCATCGCCGACCGCATCCGTCGGGACCCCTCCGTCGTGTTTCATCTCGATTTTGAAAAAAACGCGCCCGGACGGTTTCGCCAGGAAATTTTCGGGTGTTCCCGTGAGCCGGGAAAAAATCCTCTTGCGACGGCGATTGCTTTCGCGAAACACCGGGATGTCGTCTATTATCCCGGCTTCGTGGAAACGGACTCGCTGACGTTGATGGCGACGGTGCGGGTCGACAGCCTGGCGCGAATGGCGCAAACGCTCTTTACATGCAGCGATTTCGGCGCGGGAGCCGTTCAGTGGCAGGTCGGTCGGGAAGGGATTCTCCAGATTCTTCTCGGACGCGGGGAAATGCAATCGGCCCTGAATCTTCACTCCGATATCGTTCTGACACCGGGACTGTGCGGAACATGGATTCATTTGGCCGTCGTGCTGGATGGGGAAAACGGGACGGTTACCCATTATCTCGACGGAGAAGTCGTCGGACGCAACAGGCTGCAAGCGCCTTTCCGTTTCCGTTTGTCGGGCATGGAAATCGGCAACTGGACCCGGAATGAACACAGCCCGACGCTCCGTTGTTTGGACGGGGCGATCGACGATATCGCCTTGTTCAGCAAAGCGCTGAAACCTTCTGAAATCAAGAACTTATCTTGTTTCCCTTAAACATTTCCAACCCTGACCAACAAAAGGAGGAAAAAATGAAGAACAAACAAACGGCATGTCAAACGAAGGGGGGGGGGCGGTATAGGGGATTTCGCGGGAGCGCGTTTACGCTCGTCGAGCTTCTCGTCGTCATCGCCATCATCGGCACGTTGGTCGCCCTGCTTTTGCCGGCTGTCCAGTCGGCCCGGGAAGCGGCCCGAAGGATGCAATGCACCAACAACCTCAAGCAAATCGGGTTGGCCGTCCACAACTTTCACGATTCGCAGAGAGCGCTTCCGCCGATTGCGATTTTCACGTTTCGTCCCCCGATTCAATTTCTCCTGCTTCCTTACGCCGAACAGACGCCGCTTTACGATTTTTTGGTGGAACAGAAACTTTTTGTCATGAATACGACGGGGAGTTCCATCGACCCTGGCGACCATTCCACGATTCGAACCTGCGAACATTCCTGGTTTCGCGGGCTGAACGAGGAAGACCAAAAAAAGGTCGCCTCGACGACTTTTTATCGCTGTCCGTCGTCCAACGCCCCGATGCCCTACAAGGCGAACGGGGATATCGTGGGGCCCCTGAACGATTATGTCGCTTTGGTTTCGTATATCCCAAACTGGGCCGATAACAGCCATAACAACACTTGGCATTGTTACACTTACCGGGCCTCCAAGCCTGAGGATGGAGGACTCAGCAGGCAAGACGGGCCTTTTCGCGCGGCACTGTGTACTTTCGGTTCGTTCGCATCCAACCAGCCGAATCCGGCCGACAATTCGGACAACCAGAAAAACATCGTTTCCTGGGAACCGCGGGACACGATGGCGTACTGGGAAGACGGTTCGAGCAACCAGCTCTGTTTTACGGAAAAGCATATTCCCGCTTGGGCGCTGACTTCGGAAAGCAACGACGGGACAAAATGGAACGGGGGATATCAACACAGCGGCAGCAGCGGCGCAGCTTACAACGTCGCCAGGCCGGTTTGTGCCAACATGGCGGACAATATCGCCTTCAGTCCGAACGAAAAACTGACGGCGGACGAAGCGACCGCCAAAGGCCCCGACGGCGACAACGAAGGGCATTGTTCTTTCGGCAGTTCGCATCCGGGGATACTCAACGCGCTCATGGGAGACGGCTCCGTTCGTGCGCTTTCCAAGACGATTCCCGTCGTCGAGGTTTTGGTTCCCCTCACCCGGACCCAGGATGGAAAAATCGTCAACCTGCCCTGATGGTTTTTGAAAACCGTTGCAATAGCGTTGTTCCATACCCCTTTTCCGTCACCCCCGCGCCCAATCGTCACCCCCGCGTAGGCGGGGGCCCAGACGAACGAGTATGAACCCGCTTGTCTGGATTCCCGCCTTGCGCGGGAATGACGAAAACCTTGCCGCTTTCGCGGGGGTGACGAATACCGCCTTCCGGTTCCTCTTATAATCCACTCGTTTCAAGTTTCCTAATAAGTCTAATGAAAAACTTTTTGATAGCGTGTTCTTTATCGTTCTTTTTCCTGTTCATCGGTTGCGACGACAAGGTGCAATTCGGGGGTCGCGTGACCTACTCCGACGGCGCGCCGGTCGAAAGCGGTTTCGTCGTGTTCTCCACGTCCGCGGCCCAATCGCGCGGCCCGATCGAACCCGACGGAACATACAAGATGAGCACCATGGGCAACGCCGATGGAATTCCCCCGGGCAGTTATACCGTTTACCTCAGCGGGACCGATAAACGAATCCTTAAAGAGCAAAGCGACGGCAACGTGCTGACCACGGATATCCCGCAGGTCGATCGGAAGTACACCTCGCCCGAAACGTCCGGCTTGACTTTTACCATCGACGGCAAGGAAAAACGTTTTGATATCACCGTCGAACGCTATAAAAAATAGCGCCTTGCCCCGATTTTGATTTGACGAAGCAAATAAGTTTCACACGTTTTTTAATCTGACCAACAAAAGGAGGAAAAAATGAAGGACAAACAAACGGTATGTCAAACGAGGGGGGGGGGGCGATATAGGGGGGCGCGAGGGAGCGCGTTTACGCTCGTCGAGCTTCTCGTCGTCATCGCCATCATCGGTACTCTGGTCGCCCTGCTTTTACCGGCCGTTCAATCGGCCCGGGAAGCGGCCCGGAGAATGCAGTGTACCAATCATAACAAACAACTCGGGACGGGCGTTCACAATTTTCACGACGCCCAGCGGGGGTTGCCCCCGGCCCATCTCGGTTACGGGAAACCGTCGTTGTTCGTCCTGCTTTACCCCTACATCGAACAGACGCCCCAGTACGACAGGATCGCTTCACTCTCGCCTCGCAGTACGATGGACGGCAATTTGATTGATTGGTATCGTAACCTGACCCAGACGATCAACGGTGTGACGCGCACGGATAGGACCGGGTTGCCCATGATGATTTGTCCTTCCCGGCAGCGTGACGCATACGCTCTCGGCATTGATCAAGGCGGTGCTCAAGGACGGGGACCTTCCGGCCCGCGAGGAGACTATGCGGTCGTTATGACCGCCAAAGAAGGAACCACCGAAATCCTCGGTTATGCACCGGCTCGATATGAAACGGACAACAAGACCAGTAATTGGTCGTCTCACCGGTACGGTTACCAGAACGTCGACGGCCCGTTCCGTATTGGGATGATTACCTACACCGACGCCTATACTGCGGTCGCCAAATCGGACAACAACAAGTATATCAAGGATGCCAACGCGCAAATCGCCGTTTGGACGCCGCGCGACGAGATGGCCTGGTGGAGCGACGGCAGTACGAATCAAATCATTTTCGGCGAGAAACACATTCCCGTCGACGTGCTGGGCGTCTGTTATACGGATGGCACCTATGCCGGACAACCGACAAGATATGCCCATAAAGCGGATTGCAGCAATGAGTTTCTGTTTGGCCACATCGCGGGAATCTGGCTCAAAGGCGTTCGTGACGGACGCAATACTGAATTCTCCAACGGACTGCCCTTGGCGACCGGTCCCAATGATTTTATCGATTCCACCACGGGACTCGAATCATTGCCGTTTGGCAGTTACCATCCCGGCGTCTGCATCTTCGCCTTGGGAGACGGATCCGTTCGGCCTTTTCCCGTCACGACGGAACCGCGTGTCCTGCTCTATCTTTCCTGCGTGAACGATGGCAACACCACGAGTTTTTGACCCGTGACGAGGCGCCGGGATCAAAGGGCCAGAATTCTTATACCGAAGCCGGTGGCGGGCAAGTATACGGAAAGCCGGCTTCGGGACCTTTCAAGGATTGCCGGTATGTACTGGAATCGCGATGACAGCGGACTTTTGGTCAAGTCCGCCTTCCGCACTCACTTGCCCGCAACTTTTGTTGATATAAGTATTTACGCGGATCGTTCGAGCGGCGGGCGATTGTTCGCGGGAGGATTATCATGCCGTTTACGGTATAACAACGAAAGAACGACGTTTATGAAGTTAGATAGACAAAAATGCCTTATGGGCTGCGTGATATTGGCGCTGTTGACCTTGATCGGTTGCAGCAACAAAGTGCCGTTGACAGGCAAGGTCACCTTTGCCGACACCGGCGATCCATTGCCCAATGGAACCGTCTGCTTCGCGGCGCCCGGGTTTCTTGCGCGCGGGTACTTGAAGGAGGATGGAACCTACCAGGTCAGTTCCACGGGCAGGAACGACGGATTGCCGCCCGGCAAGTACAAAGTTTATCTCGTAGGCGCGGAATTGGTGACGTCGGACGGCAACGGCAATTCCTTTTATACGCCCCTAATTGATGCGCGCTATGACAGCGCCGATACCACGGACCTCGAATTCGAAGTCGACGGCAAAGTGCATCGTTTCGACTTCAAAGTGGATCGCGTCGGAAAATGACCACGATTCGCGTTGGAATGGACGAATTGACCGGAAAACACGACCGCACCCCGCATCCAGCGGGAAAATCCGGTCGGCGATTGAGAAATCGCTTTCCGTAAGGTATACTGACGCTTTGTCGCCGCATTGGCCGACCCCGTTCGGGTTTTCCGGAATCACCACGTAGCCGGGACATCCCGTTGGTTTTCAGTACCGCAAACGATTATGCCCGTTTCCAACCTGATCCGTGACCTTCGCACCAATATTGAAAAAGTCGTTTTCGGCAAGACGGAGGCGGTCCGTTTCGCGTTGACGGCCCTGTTTGCCGGCGAGCACCTCTTACTGGAAGACATCCCCGGCGTCGGCAAGACCCTCTTGGCCCACGCGATCGCCCGGAGTGTGTCCGGCTCGTTTCACCGTGTCCAGTTCACGCCCGACCTGCTCCCGGCGGATATTACGGGCAGCAGCTATTTCGACGAAAAGCAGCGGGAATTCCGGTTCGCCCCGGGGCCGATCTTCACGAATATCCTCCTGGCTGATGAAATCAACCGGACGACTCCCCGGACGCAAAGCGCCATGCTCGAAGCGATGAACGAGGGCCAGGTCTCGATCGACGGCAAAACGATGCCGCTCCCGAAGCCGTTCATGGTCGTCGCGACCGAGAACCCGATGGAATTCGAGGGTACCTATCCGCTTCCCGAAAGCCAGCTCGACCGGTTCCTGCTCCGCGTGTCGATCGGCTATCCGGACAGGAAAGCGGAAATGGAGGTGCTTCATTCCCATCAGCTTTCCCGGCCGATCGATTCGCTCGGGCCGGTCGTCGACAGCGAGCAGATTCTCCGGATCCAAGCCGCCGCGGCCCGTGTGACCGTGGACGAGACGATTTATCGGTATGTCCTCGACCTTGCCGAGGCGACCCGGCAGCATGAGAGCCTGTTCGTCGGCGTCAGCACCCGGGGCGTGATCGCGCTGAGCCGGGCGATTCGCGCCTATGCCCTGATCGAAGGACGCGATTTCGTCGTTCCCGACGATGTGAAAACACTGGCCGTCCCGGTTCTCTCCCACCGTGTCGTTCCCAAAGGATACGGCCACGGCAATATCCGCCAAACCGTCGAATCGCTGATCGAACAGATCATCGACACGGTTCCTGTTCCGGCATAAACGCCACCCCTTCCATGAAAACCACCTTTACCCGCGAAGGGATTCTCTACCTCGCTACGGTCGTACTGATTTTCGCCGGGGCGGCGCTTCGGGAAGTCAACCTGCTCCTGCTGTTGGCCTCGTTCCTGTGTTGCCCCATGATAATCGCTTGGAGACTCGGGCGGCGTGAGCTCCAGTGCGCGGATATTCGACGCGGCATCCCGCGTTCCGTACATGCGGGAAAAATGTTCATCGTCTCGTTCGAGCTGATCAATACCGGTTCTCGCTACGGCCTCTGGTCGCTCGTCGTCGAAGATACGCTCGTCTTTCTCCGCGACGGCGAACGTCCTTCGCTTCCGATGCGGCCCGCCGTCTATTTCGAATATCTCCGCCCGGGTGAACGACGTAAAAAAACCTATGCCGGCATCCTTCCGCAGCGCGGCAAATACCGGATCGGCCCGGTCACGGTTTCCACCCGGTTTCCGTTCGGGCTTTTCCGGACGCGCCGCAACCTGTCTGGATTCGGCGCGGCGGCTGAAAACAGTGCGGACAAAACGGTTGATTTGACGGTTTTTCCCCGGCTTGGGAAACTCAGCACACGATGGATGGCCCGGCGGCACGAAGCGATGGAGAGCCGGCATCGGCGCCGGTTTCAACCGAGCCGTTCCGGAGGGGAATTCCTCGGATTACGCGATTGGCGTCACGGCGATCTGAGGCGGTGGATTCATTGGCGTGCTTCCGCCCGGCATCGTTCGCCGGTCATCCGGCAATTCGAACAACATCAAAACCACGATGCGACGGTCTTGCTTGATTTATACGAACCGGAGCCGCCGACGCTTCCGCAACGTGAAAATATCGAGTTGGCGGTCAGCCTGACCGCGACCCTTTTGAGCGAAATGGCCCGGCAGACGGCGACGAACCTGACCCTCGGCTTTCACGGCGACCGGAGCGATCTGTTGAGCGGCCCGACGTGTACGCCGCTCATCGACACGATGTTCGAAACGCTTGCGACGCTGGAACCGTCCCGGGAAGACCGGCTTGCCGAAATACTGCTGCGGGCCGTCGGGCGGATCGATTCGCGGGGCGATATCTTTCTCGTGACGACGCGACCGTGCGATATTCCCGATTCCCCGCGGCTCAAATCACTGGCGGCCGATCCGCGATTTCGCGCGTTTGCCTCGCGCATCCGGGTCATCGACACCTCCGACAAGGCGATCGATGAGTTCTTCACGACGGAAGAACCGGAATAACCGGAACCGCCGTTTTTGTCGCCGATCTCAGCCGCCGCCGACCAGCGTGACGATTTCGAGCCGGTCACCTTCCTCAAGCGGCGTCGAGGAAAAGGCGGCAAAGGGAACGATATGCCGGTTCCGTTCGACCGCGACGAAGGTGTCACCCAATCCCAATTGATCCAAAAGCTGCGCAACCGACGTTCCTTCCGCAAACGTTGTCGGCTCATCGTTGATTATCAATCGCATTATACGTGTTATACTGAAAACAATTGAACTTTCCCGAAGCCGACTTTCGAGAAGCCGGTTTTCTCGGAGAGTAGACAGGCGTAAACAGGCGGTTGAGCGGAAAACTTAACCGGCTTCGGTATAACAAATTTCACTACGTGGGGTTTCATTATATCAGACGAAGAAAACGACGCAATAAAACGGGGGAAAAAGCGTGTCGACCGGGTGCGCGGAAGTTTTGTGGGCGGTCCTTTTGCCTGATTCCAGTAATCTTTCCATTGGTCGCCGTAAAAAGCGAACAGATCACGCCCATTCGGCCGATTCGAGATTCGCACCACCGCGCCCCCGTCTGCTTTAACCTCGCCCCAATCAAGTTCTTACACGCCCCCTCTATACGCTCCCTATTGGGCCGTGGATTTCGTGCCGTTGGGGGAAGCGCTGATCGGCTGTCCCAATTCCAACGGCCGGGCGGCCACCTTGTATCCCCGCTGGTAGAGATAGTGTTTGAGCCGTTGAAAATCCTCGAAAGAATCGGGATAAACCCAAACGGTAATCGTGTAGAGATCCTGCATGTACCGGGAAAGCCGGCGCATCAGGTCGGAATTTTCCCGGAGCGCCTCGTCCGTCGTTTCCCCGAGGCGGGAACCGGAACCGTCGGGATTCTCGCCGACGGCGATCAATTCGAAACAATCGAGTTCCATCCGTCTGCCCGTCCCTTCCGGGCCCAGGACGTCGAAGGAGACCACTCGGTAGCGAAGCCGGTATCCGTCGAGCGGACCGACTGTGCCGGTTGAAACGGATTGCTTGAAAAAATCGTTCTTGCGCAGCCCGACATCGGCTTTCATCTTCTCGAAAAGCGAGTCGAACGGCACATAACTGAGGCGTCCGGCAAGTAAACGGAAATGAACCTCTTTTCCCTCGACGGTACGACCGAGCGGAGTCGGCCGGTTTTCCAGGACGGTCGCCGTCGGGCGGTGTTCGTCGAGCCATTGCCGTTGCCGATCAATCGCTTCGAGCTTCACGTCGACGGTCGCCAATTGCGTTTTGAGACGGAACATTTCCCTCTCCGCCTCGTCGAGTTCTTCCTCGTGAATTTCCATCGCGGCCTTGATCGTCGCAATCGTATCGAGCAGTTCCGCGCCTTCCCGGCCTTGGGAAGCGATTTTCGCGCGAATTCGCGCCATCAGGGCCGAGGTCTCGTTGAGTCGGCTGCGCAGGCCCGCGTTGATTGCCTGGCGATCGAGAAATTGCCGGTATTGCTCCTCGATTTCCCGGAGCATTTCCGGATCCGCTTTGGAAGAAACAACCGGCGCGTTTTCTCCGGGCGTTTCCGTGGACGCTTCCACGCGAGCTTCGGGGCGATCTTCGTTCGTTCCGGGTTCCGGGTCCGAATACGACGCGCGGACCCCGGCGATCATGACAAGGATAATCAATATCCCGACCATGTTGGAGATCACGTCCAGGAAGGAATCCTGGCCCTCTTCCATATTGCCTGCCGAACGTTTACGACGACGCATGAATCGATGGACCGTCGATCAGGAAGCGACGGTCGGGTTTCCGGTTTTCGTGGCTTTCAGTTTTGTCTTTCAATCAGGATGCCGCTGTTGTGCAAAGTGCGGCGGAGTTCCTCAAAACGGAATTCGGCTCCGGGTTCGACCTGGACTTTAAGGACAGGCTGCCAGTATTGCCGTTCCCCGGCCGTCCCCCAGGTTTCCATGTAATTCCAAAGGACTTTGACCAACGCGCCGGTCGCCGTTCGCGTCGCCGCCGGAGCGCCGATCCGAGCATCCATCCGGGTATCAATCGAAGCGTCGACCGGAATGTCAATGCGTACGGGCCGCCGGAGTCCCGGTTGGGCGGGAAGCGTGAACGCGTCTTGTTCACACCGGATTTTGACGGTGCGCGAAACCGCTACCGATTTGGCCGCCGCGTCGGGCAATCCCCAGTTATCCGGCTGCATGGTTCCGATCTGGATCGTCGGCGTCTGCAATTGTGTCGAGGAGCCGTCTCCGAGCGTAAAAGGACTGGCCATTCCCGGTACCGCGCCCGGTGTCGTTTCCGAACTGCCGGAGGTGTTGTGCGATATATTGTGCGACGCGTTGTCCGACGCATTGCCGGAGGATGCATTGCCGGAGGATGCATTGCCGGAGGATGCAGTGCCGGAGGATGCATTGCCGGAGGACGCATTGCCGGAGGATGCAGTGCCGGAAGAGAGTGTATGATGGGCGCCGCCGTCTGCCGCCATACCGTCTTCCGACACGCGGCCGCCGGTTTTTTCCGGAGTCGCGTTCTCTTTCGATACCGCCCCCGATAGTTCCCCCGGTTCAGGATGATTTCGCGATTGCCCCTGAACGCCGGATACTTGAACGCCGGACCACTGCGAGCCGGGCCTTTCCTGAGCCGTGTCGCCGCTTACGGTTCCCTCCGGGTTCGCCGGCATACCGCCGGGAAATCCGTTTGCACCGGCCGCTTCCCAATGATTTCCGGACGACCGTTCATCCGTGTCTCCCGGGAATGAGCCGTGTCCGTGAGAAGCGATCGGTGCGCCGACACGGGAACGGGCATAGGTTCCGTTCGACGGAGCGTTTCCATCCGTTCGAGGCGAACCGTTCGAACCGTCCGGATTGTTCGACCTGCCCGGTGGATCCGCTTCATCACGCCCGGCGATGGAACGACCCCCTCGCAAAAATTCCCGTCCGCCGTCGACGCGTTCCACTTTTCCTCCCGGGCCGATACGATATTGCCGGGTGGGTCGCCGTCGCATTTCCTCGTAGCGCATGGCGATGAGCCCTTCGAGTCTTTCACGCGCCCGGAGAACCTGCGTGTCCATTCGCTGCCGCTGTTCCCGGTTGAGGGGCGGATAGTCGATGACAACGTTTTCCTCCATCAATTCGTAACCGAAATCACCCGACCAGGTTCCGAGCGAAGATTTGGCGACCCCGAAAATGTCGATCCCGGACGGCCGGACGACAAACAACGGGTACGGTTCCTCGTCGCGACCGAGTTGGTTCGTTTCCACCATGTATTGACGCGCCGCCCGGAGCGCGGAATCGAGCGCATTATCGGGCCGGTCGGCCGCGAGAAAATCGGATTCGTTCAATTCGATTCCTTCCGGCTGGAGAACGACCTTGTTGTCACGGCATTCGATAAACATCGGTTTACGGAACGTCCCGTCCCGCCCTTGGAAGGGAACGATCGCATAGGACCGCGGTTTTGAAGCGATTTCCTGCCGAAGCCGCTTCAGGTCCTCTTCGGATCGGGCCAATGCTTCCGTTTTGGATTTCAACAATTCGCGCTGTTGCGACTTCTCTTCCGTTTTATCGAGCCCCGATCTTTCGACTTCCCTCGCCACTTTCAGGAGCCGTTCGATTTCTTCTCTCCGGTCCTGGGCCTGTTTTTCCTGGAAAGCCAGTTTGGCCCGTTCGGCCGCAAGCTGTTCTTCCAGTTTTTTTCGCGATTCCTCCAGTTCCCCGGAAAACCAGGCGGCATCTTCCGCCTGCATCGCGATCAAACGACGTTGTTCCCGCGCCTCTTCGACACTCGGCAACGCCGCGTCAACCGGTTCCGTATCCGGCTGCTGCGGTTTGTCCTCCGAAACGGCGGTTTCGGGCACCGGGGCCGAGCGCGCGATTTCCAAGTCGGCCGATTCCGGCTGTTGACGGACACTCTGCGCGATCACGACAAGGAGCATGATGAGCGCGCCCATCGTACACAGCAAGACCGCGAGGAAAGGAAAAAGCGAAACGACATTTCCGTTCCCGGCGGCGCGTCGCCCCGGAAAAACGGCTTTCTTTTTCATGCGGCGTATCCTTTTTCACCGGTTTCCCCGTCGTTTTCCCGCTTCGCGTTGCCCGCCTTCGGTGTTCGCAGGTTCACACTTTCCGCGATAGTGAGGTTGTATTTCGAATTCAGTAAATGGATCGCGGCCGAGAGGGAATGAACCGTCTGTTCGAAATCGCCGACCTGCGCGAGCGCCGCCAGATTGGCGTTGAGACGCTCTTCCAGGACCGTGAGCCGGGAGGCGGCGTCGGTTGCCGATTTGGCGGCCTCGGTGTCCGAAGTGATCGCGTTCTGGAGCGATACGAGCGCCTCGACATTCGCCCGTAATCCGTCGGTAAAACGCAAGGTATCCGTTCGCATTTCCTCGTGCAGGCGTTTTTCAAGCGCCGCGAAACCTTCCGTATGCTTGACGGCCGTCTCGTTCATCGCCGAGGCGAGCGCCGATTTGACCATGAGGGCGCTTTCGGCCGCCAAGGTCGCGAAACGATCGTTCGCGGTTCCCAACGCCCGATTCCAGATTTCTGTTTGGGACCGGGTAAGCCCTTCAAGCGAATCGACGACCCGGGAAAGCATTTTCCGGACGGCGACGATTTCGCCCGTGTTGCCGGCGTGGCGATCTTCGTCGGGAAGAAACCGGCCGCGCAACTCTTGTTCGAGCATCCGGTCGACATCCCGGAGCATTTGCATTTCTTTTCGGTAAGTGAGAAACTGGAAGAAATAAAGTACGAGATCCAATCCGATGGCAAGCGCCGTCGTGTCGAACGCGACGGAAAGGCCCGCCGAGAGCGCCTTGCTCGATTCGTTGATCGCGTTCAAATCCAGATTGCCCAGGGCCTGGGTGATCCCGACGACCGTTCCGAGAAAGCCGAGCATCGGGACCGCCCAAAGGATCGTCCGGACGAATCCGTACTCGCCGTCCGCGGCATTCATGTCGTCGTCCGACATGTACCGCAGTTCCATGTCGAGCATCTCAGGGTCTCCGCCGGCCCGCAAAAAAACCAGGGCGGCATGCAAACGGTCGGTGTGATACGTCGTTTTGCCTTTGTTGTTGCGAAGATGTTCCTCCAGTAATTCCTGGTAGGAGGTACAAAAACCGACCGGGACCCGCTCTCTCTCGCGGGCCGGGAGAATTTCTCCTTTGCCGAGCATCGCACGTTGGCAAAGCAGTTCGAAATACTTGACGCCGAGGAAGGCGAGCCCGACGAAGAACATGATGACGATTACATATTCGATCGGGTGTGCCGTACAGTATTGCAGGACCAACGGGTTGGATATGACGCCGTTTTGCACGGCGCCGTAAAAACCGATGGAAAGCAATCCCCCCCACAAAAGCGACCAGGTGATAAGGTGCTTGGAAGGTGGCGTCGCATTCTTGCGTTTTTTCGTATTCATCTCTTCTTTACTTTCACCGTCGAAATTCAAAAACCGGAAAGGCCGGATCATATATGATTGTCACCATTCCGTCCAGTGGAATTTTGGACGGAACGGTTGTTTCCCGATGGAAGCGTCTGTTGGTCTTCAGCCGCTCGGCCTGATGTCGATTCGCCGATCAAACTTTCTGTAAAATCGCCATATTGCGCAAACTATCTCACCGTCGTTTCCGGTGTGAAAACCAATTGCGGTGTGCGGGACGACCGGGAGATTTGCGGTGAAGACGTCGATTGGGAGTTGGGGGCGGTCAACGGCGATTCATGCTTTTCCTGACGTGTTTCCACTGCCATGTCACGCCGGGCATGATTGGGAATATGGGAAAAATCCGGGATCGGCGCAAGTTGTGGCGTGCCAATAGGCGTTTCCAGGATCGGCCCGTTGAGATCGAGTGGTATTTCGCCCATGATTTCTTTTTCGCCGGATAAAACCGGGAACGGCGGCGATTCCCGCAATGTGGGATTCAGCGGCGCCGGTTCGATATCGGAATCCACGTAATCGGCCTCCATTTCATTGGTCATTTCGACGAGCGTTCCGTCATATCTGTCGCTATACGTGCCGTTTCCGGCATCGATTCGCATGTGATGATACGGACAATCGGGAGAATGCGTGGTCGCTTTCCGCGATTTTTTACCGAATGGCCATAAAAAAGAGAAACAATGGCTCTTCGTTTCCTTGACCGGCATGGAATATGCGGCATAATAAGCCGACCCGGATACGTCGTCTCCATAATTGGCCCCGTATGCTTCCGCTGCCTCGACATTCTCGGCAGAATAGGAGGGATATGTGGAATATGTTTCCGGAGAAGAATACCGGCCTGCCAGGTTTCCGACGGTACAAATCGGCGGCGACCCGGCACGAAGGACGGCGAGATCCGTTTCGCAAATCCCGTCGCTTCCAAGACCGTCTCCCCATTGCGGCAGGCTGCCCTTGATCGGCGGTTTTTTCCGGAACACCCCGGAAATGATTTCACTCGGATTTCGGGCCAATTTGTCGGTAAACACTTTTGCGTTGTCGATCACCGGTTTCGTATCACGGATCAGGGGCCGGATTTCCGCGACCGCAGGCCGTAATTCCGCCGTCAGTTGCTCGGCATTGAGGACCGTTTGCTGGATATTGTCGTACAACGTCGAATCGTTCAGCAATTTCTTGATGGAACCGTCGGCATTGTTCACCGCCTGGACGAGCGTGGTCAACTCGTCGAAAAAGCCGTTCAACTTTTCCGCGCTTTGGCGAAGCGAAGCGGTAATCCGGGGGCCGTCGGCTCCGACCGACTGTACGAACGGTTCGGCTGCGTCGATTTGTCGGTCGATCTTCCCGACCATTTCGTTGATCTTGGCGGATGTGCCGTGCAGATCGGTCAAAAACCGTTGCGATTCCGCGATCAAGGCCCGGCTCTCCTTGACGGTTTCCGGGAACTGGCAGGTCGTATTCCTGATACTCGCGTTGATTTCGGGATCGCTGACGATGTCGTTGATATTGTCGCTCAGGCTACAGAACGACGCCATCGTCCGCCGTGCTTCGGCGATCGTATCGTCCAGGCGCTGTTGTTTTTCGGCGATTTCCTCCGGCGTCCCGACGAAGATGTTGAGCCGGCCCATGAGATCCGCCAGGTTCGACGCGGCCAGCGAAACGTTGTTGATCGCGACGGTCATCTGCTGTTCTATTTCCGTTACGGAATTAAACAGGTCGCCCGGTACCGCGCCGCGGATCGGGGGGCCGCCCTCCGTGATCGGTTCGATGTCACCGACGTATCCTTTTTTCCTGGAAAATTCGACCGTCGTCGTTCCCATGATCGGCGGCGTCTTGATGACGCATTCTTCATTGGTATACAGCTTGCGATCAATCTGGATCAAAAGGAGCACCTCGACTTCCCGGTCGTCGTCGACGAGTTGAACGCTCCCGACACGGCCGATTTTGACGCCGTTTTTGAAAATCGGGGTCCCCAGGACCAGGCCCGGCGCCGAGTCGAAGCGGGCGATGATCTTGTACTCGCTTCCGAAATTGAACAGCGAGTCCTTGCCGAACTGGATCGCCAGGTAAATCAGGCAAATCGTCGCCGTGATAACCACGATCCCTATCCGAAGTTCTATGCGATGGTTGTTCATGATATTATTGGGAAGGCAAATATACCGCAGCCGGTTGAAGTCGAATGATCGTTGGGTTCGAATGCTCGTTTATTCGGGGTATTGAGGTTTGTACGCCTCGGTCATTTCCATGAGCCGTTCCCGCGCCTCGCCGCGAATGAACTGCGAAACGCGGGGGTCGCGGCAACGATCGATCTCTTCCGGCGTTCCGTCGAAAATGATTTGCGGCTCCTCCGGTTCGAGCCGGGAAAGGGGATAAAACATGATGATGCGGTCGGCGACTTTTTTCGCCGATTTCATGTCGTGCGTGACCATGATGCCGGTCACCTCGTGCTGCTTTTTCGTATTGATAATCAATTCGTTGATAACGTCGCTCATGATCGGGTCGAGCCCCGTCGTCGGCTCGTCGTACAGCATGACCTCGGGTCCCATCGCCAAGGCCCGCGCGAAGCCGGCCCGTTTCCGCATCCCCCCCGACAATTCCCCGGGCCGTTTTGCATGGACGCTCGGCGGGAGTCCGACTTCCGCGAGGAGCCTGAGGACGATCGCCTCCATCTCTTCGTCCGTTTTCATCGTATGCTGTTCGAGCGGGAAAGAGATGTTTTCGCCGATGCTCATGCTGTCGAACAACGCCGCCTGTTGGAAAACGAAGCCGAATCGCATCCGTTCCCGCGTCTGCTGCCGCGTCGTCATTCCATAAAAATCGTTCCCGTCGAACAACACGTTTCCCTGCCGGTACTCGGGCTCGATCAAGCCGATGAGCGATTTGAGGAAAACCGTTTTGCCGCACCCCGATTCGCCGATGATCGCGACCGTCTCCCCACGGTTGATCGTCAGGCGGATGGCACGGAGGACCGGGTTGCGTTGGAAAACCACCGAGAGGGATTCGACCTGCAAAAACGGCGGTCCGTCCTCGACGACCGCGCGTTCGAGCGGCCTTGCCTCGGCAGGATACTCACCCTCCTCGGCCGGATACACGTCGTTGACGATGATGCGGCGCCGTTTCGAAAGGGTCGGGGTTTCATCGGGATGGTCGCTCATGGTTCGTATCCGATCGGGAATTGCCCGGACAGGTTCACATTCAGGGTTACACGATACCGGGAACGTTGCCCAGCATTTGGTTGACACGCTCCAGGACGATTCCAAGAATCAAATCGATGAAAAGGATCATGACGAACGAAGCGACGAAGGAAACCGTCGCCGCCTTGCCCACGCCCTCGGCCCCGGCGTCGCACCGGAATCCCTGGTGGCATGCGATGAGTGCAATGGCCGCCCCGAAAAACAGGCTCTTGAAAATCCCGGTGAAAATATCGAATCCGCCGACGAAATGGTAGGAATTTTCCCAATAGGGACCGCTTTCGATACCGAGGACATGGACGCAATAATAGGCTCCGCCGTAGATTCCCATCACGTCGGCCATGACGGTCAATGCGGGAATCAACAGCAGGCAACCGAGAAACCGGGGCACCACGAGATACCAGATCGGGTTGGTTCCCATGCTGGTCAACGCGTCGATTTGTTCCGTGACACGCATGGTACCCAGTTCGGCCGCGATGGAACACCCGACTCGCCCGGCCAACATGACCGCGGCCAGGACGGGCCCAAGCTCCCGAACCAGCGAGAGGTTGATTGCGCCCCCCAACCGTTCTGCCATGCCGATCGCCTTGAATTGCGCATGACACTGGACGGCGAGCACCATCCCGATAAACATGCCCGTAAGCATCACGACGGGGAGACTGAGGACGCCGATTTGGTAAAAGGCGCGTGCCAAGGCATCCCGGCGAACCGTCTTGACTCCCATCCAGTAAAATACATTTCCCGCAAAAGAGGTAAAATCGCCGACATAGATAACCCGGCTTGCAAATACATCTCCAATTTCCTCGACATACTGCTGGATATTTTCCAATAATGTCGGTCGTCTGGAGAGTTTGACGAGATCGGTAATCTCTTCCGCTCCGTATTCGCTTGTTTTTTTGGAAATATCAGGCATGGATAATAGGAAGCGGTTGAAATTTCCCGAAGCCGATGATTGCGGGAGCCGGCCCACCGGAAACGGCACTGCCCGAAGGGTAAACAGGCGGTTGGGCGGACGGCGTTTACTCGCACTCAACCGGTTTCGGTAGAGAAACCTGTGCCAAGGAATCGTGATTCTGCTTATCGGCCGAGAAGAGAAGGGGGATTAGAGAAAATTTGCCGATTAGTCTGATTTTGCCGGCTATTTGTCGTCAATACGACATCAAGAGGGCAAACCGGCCGTATTGGGGGCCATATTCTCTTGAGCGGCTCCGCCTTGACTTGCATTGTTGCAGTCCTCTCACTTGTACCGTAAACGGCATGACATACTGAAAGCCACTAAAATTTCCGAAGCCGACGATTCGGGAGCCTGTTTTCACGTAGGGTAAACAGGCGGTCGGATGGAAAAGTTGACCGGCTTCGGTGTAATCCTCCCTCGCACAAGCGCCTGCCGCTCGCGATATCCGTTTATGTCGTTATCTAAACAGAAGTTAGGGGCGAGCGAGTGCGTCAGGAAGACTTGGCCAACCGTTCGTTTTCATCGCGTTTTCAATAGACCCCGCAATCTGGAGGAGATACGGAGCCGGGAAGCCGAGCCGGGAATGCGGTCTGCGCCATGAACCGTGCGTTTGCCGTACCATCGTACCACGAATCAAAAAAAACCGGAAATTTCAAAAAACTCCGATTGCCGTAACATGAATTTTTGTAAATAGTTGTCGCATTCAAAAAATGTCCCGGGCCGTATATTTCTTCCACAGGTCCCCGCGAGGTGATTGACAGACCGATCAAGGCATGAGTAGAATCATCCGTCGTCACAGTTTCGTGTATCAAACGAAGTATCGTGGCGGGAATGTCGTGCGATATTCATCCGTCCTTGGTGGCGACGCGACACCTTGGACGTCAGGGAAGGAGACTCATGGTCGACGTCGGTTTTTTATACGCCGAAGGACTCGCATGTCATCGGCAAGGCGACTTGGAGGGCGCGGAATTTCGTTACCGGAAAGTGCTCGAACACGACGGTCGCCACGGCGGGGCGCTCCATTTTTTGGGTGTGATCGCCTTGTTCCGGCAGCGCTTGGACGAGGCGCTGGAACTCATCGGCCGGGCATTGGATATATCGAGCGATAAAGCTGTCTTCCACAACAACCACGGCGTGGTGCTGAAGGAACTCGGTCGCCCGGAAGAGGCCCTCGCCGCCTTTGAAAAAGCGACCGAACTCGACGCGGGTTATGCGGACGCCTGGTCGAACCGGGGTTTGGCCCACTTTCTCCTGGACGATCTCGATGCGGCTGAAACCTTTTTGGACAAAGCGCTTGCAATTCAGCCCGGCCATGCGGACGCGCGGCGTCATTTGGCGAACGTCCTGCACCGGCACGCCGCGCTGTGTGCAACGAAAAAAGATTTCGCGGGAGCGCAAAGCCGTCTTGAGAAGGCGATCGAACGGGATCCGTACAACGAGGCGTTGCCGCTTGCGCTCGGTTCCTTGCTCGCGGAACAGGAACGGTTTGACGAGGCGGATCAATTGTATGCAGACTCCGCCGCGCTGCTGCCGGGCAAATCGGCCTGGTCGTGGAAGCGGCTGGGCCACTGCCCGGCGATCTTCGACGATGACGACCAAATCGAGGCGTACTGGTCCCGGCTCGACGGGGAACTCGACCGGGCCGTGGAGACGCCGCCGACCTACGATTTGCGTGCGATTACGCGGGACGGTTTTTTGCCCTCCTTCAACCTGCCGCACTTGGGCCGTTGTTGCCGTTCGATCAAGGAGAAATTCGCGGCGATATTCCGCGACGCTTTTCCACGCGTGCCCCGGGAACTGAAAAACAAGGCCCGCAAGCGGATCGGCTTCGTCGCGACCGACGGCCATTACCGCGGTTTTCTGCGCATGATCGGCGGGATCGTCGCCAGGCTCGACGGCAAACGGTTCGAGCCGGTTCTGTTTTGCGACGCCTTTGCCGTGGAGCATTGCCGCCGCGCGATCGGCCGCGACGACTTGAAAATCGTGACGCTTGACGGGCGATTCGATCGCGACCTCGGAACGATCCGCGCCGTCTCCTGCGACGTGCTGTACCACTGGAAGGCAGGCGGCGGTCCCCGGGACTGGTTCCTGCCCTTCGCACGCCTCGCGCCCGTCCAATGCACGAGCATCGGGACGCACGGTACGAGCGGGAACCGCGACATCGATTGGTATTTATCGTCGCGGGAACTGGAAAACGGCGCCGTCGACGCCGACGCCCACTATTCCGAACGCCTCTTCCGCGGCGAAGGCTTTCCCTGCTTCATGACGCGGATGCGAGCCGAAGGTCCTTTGAACAGGGCACGTTACGGCATTCCAGATACGGGGACGCTCTATTTCTGCCCGCACCGGCTCCCCAAGTATCATCCCATGTTCGATGAATACGTTGCGGAAATTCTCGACGGCGATCCCGGCGGCTCGCTCGTGATGCTCTCGAATCCGGAAAGCACGCCCGGTCGAAAGCTCGCCGATCGTATGCGGCGGCGCCTCGGTGCAACGCTATTCAAACGGGTGGTCATGCTGCCCTACCAGGACCCGGCGGAAATGTACCGGTTTTTCGCCTCGGCGGACATGGTCCTCGACACGCCGAGCTACACGGGCGGCATCAGCGGCTACGACGCCTTCTCCTTTTCGACGCCGGTCGTCACGCAACGCGGCGAAATCGCGGTACAACACCAAATGGCGGGCCTCTACGACCGCCTCGGTATGGCCGATTTCCCGGCAAAAGACCGGAAAATGTATGTTGAAACGGCGCTCGAACTGGCGCGCAACACGGATTTCCGACGTTATGTCCGCGGCCGGATCGCCGCCGGTGCGCGGCGTATTTTCAATGACGCTCAGGCTGTTACGGATTTCGAAACATTTTGTGAAACGGCCCTCGCCGACGCGGCGAACCGTTGATCGCCCGGTAATCCAACCGTTTTGTTGTCGGGTCTCGAACGTAATTGAGACCCTGGTTTCACCTTGGTTTCTTGTCATTCGATACATGTGAAAGGGACAAACATGTCGCACGATAAATCGTTTTTGGACCGCGTCGTCGAACTTTTCAAGAATCGTGCAAAAAAAGAGAAGCCCCGCGCCCGTAAACGTTCGCTGGCCCTGGAGCAACTGGAAAACCGGGAACTGCTCACGGCCGTGGGGTTCCATGCGACGTGCGACGCTTACGAAAACGGGGACCCGGGTTATTTCCGCCTGGAACGGGACGACGCGCAAGGTACGCTGACGGTGCAATTCCAAGTCGATTATCGTAACGGCGGGTATTACGCCGGTTCCTACTCCGGCTGCGCGACGAACGGTACGGATTTCCAGACCTTGGCCGGCACCTCGACGTGGAACGATTACGGGAGCGTGACCTTCGCGGACGGCGAACGTTATGTCGACATCCCGGTCGGCCCGATCGACGATCCGTATATCGAAGGAACCGAACAAATCCGGCTGACGCTGATCGGCGGCGGCTGCGGCTGCGGTTGTGGCTATGGTTGTGGCTGCGGCTGTGGTTGTGGTGGCTCGGACTACACGGTCGACGCCTCGCGCAGTACGGCCACGGTCTCGATTTTCGACGACGATATCCCGGTCACGGTCCGCGTCGATTCCATGAACAATGCGGCTGAGAACGGCGCCGTCGGTTATGTCCGGCTGCATCGAGACAACACCTCCGGCTCACTCGACGTGTATTACGATATCGATTATCGTAATGGAGACTATTATTATCGCTACGACGGCTGGGCGAAAAACGGCGTCGACATGCAAACGCTCAGCGGGAGCGACATGTACGATTATTATCGCGGCGGCAAGGCGACCTTCGCGGACGGCCAGGCGTATGTTGACATCGCGATCACGGCAATCGACGACGATTACATCGAAGGGGACGAGCAAATCCGGCTGACCTTGAAACAACACGACGGTTGCAATTGCGGTTGCGGCTGCGGCGGCGTGACCTATCTGCTTGACGCGTCGAATAATACGGCGACGGTGACGATCGTCGACGACGATATCCCGGTCACGGTCCGCGTCGATTCCGTAAACAATGCGGCCGAGAACGGCGAGCCCGGGTACATCCGCCTGCGCCGCGACGACGCCGGGAAGGAAATAACCGTACAATATGAGCTCGATTACTACAACAGCGGTTATTATTACAGCGATTACCGGGGCTGGGCGAAAAATGGAATCGATTTTGAACAGTTGCCCGGGACCGATATGTACGATAATCGAGGCAGCGTCGTCTTCGCCGCGGGGCAATACTACGTCGACATCCCGATCGTCGCGCTCGACGACGCCGAACGCGAAGGGATCGAGGCGATCCGGATCACGCTCGTCAACGATGCGTCGTGCGGCTGTTCGTATGAAAACGGCGTGACCTACCTGCTCGACGAATCGGCGAAGACGGCGACCGTTTCGATTGTCGATGACGAAAACGCGACGAGTGTGTGGATCGATTCGACGCACGATGCGACCGAGGGCGGCGACGACGGGTACATCCGTATCCGCCGCGACCGGACGGATGAGGCGCTGACGGTGAAATACACGCTGCATTCCTACAACACGGGTAACGGCAGCGGCGGTTACGCGGGCAACGGCACCGATTTCGAGCTCTTGCCTGGCACGACCGCCTCGAACCGCGGCGGTGAAATCGTTTTCGCGGTCGGCCAGGAGTACGTCGATATCGCGATCAGTACGATTGGCGATACGTCGATAGAAGGCACGAAAAAAATCGAGCTGACGCTGCTCGCCGATTCGAGTGGTTGCGGATGCGGTTGCGGCTATGGATGCGGTTGCGGCTGCGATTTCACCTATGCCGTCGACCAATCGCGCGCCGTCGCAAGCGTCTCGATCTTCGACGACGACTTCATCGCCAACGTCTGGGTGGATTCCGTACAGGATACGACCGAGGGCGGCGCCCCGGGCTACATCCGCATCCGTCGCGACACGTTCAACAATCCGTTGACCGTGAAATACACGATGCATTCGAGCAACCGGAGTGGCGGCAACGGTTCCTACGCGGGCAACGGCGTCGATTTCGACCTGCTCCCGGGCACGGCCTCGAACAATGCCAACGGCCAAATCGTCTTCGCCGCGGGCCAGGAATACGTGGACATTCCCATCACGCCGATCGACGATACGATTGTCGAGAACAACGAAACGGTTTCAATCACGCTGGCCGCCGGGACCGGCTACACGGTCGATTCGGCCCGCAAATCCGGGGCGGCCGTGATCCATGACGACGACACGGCGACGACCGTCTGGATCGAGGGGGTCGAGGATGCCCTCGAAAACGGCGCGCCGGGCAAGTTCATTATCAAACGCGGCGATACGCGCAACGCGCTTTCGCTCAATTATACGATTGCGAGCGGCACTGCCACGGCCGGGACGGACTTCACGGTCGACGGGGCACGCTACGACGCCTCGTACCGCCGTTATACCGGTACGCTCGTCTTCGAGGCAGGACGGGACA
>QMCD01000419.1_pt1 | contig 29395 bp, 27 predicted proteins | sample 1821841 | NCBI WGS metagenome assembly QMCD01 (sample SAMN01991225, study PRJNA193472) | Termite gut metagenome, whole genome shotgun sequencing project. | isolation source: worker | host: Macrotermes natalensis | reverse complement strand
CAACCACTTTCCTATGCGACCACTTAATTGGACTTCTCCTCTCGATTTCCTCTCAGCTTTTTTATCCGCTCTGTAACTCTTCATTGACAAACCTACAGGTCGTCCATCGTGTACTCTCTGCGGCTGTCGCCGATGAGGGCGTTTTCCATGTCCTCCGAGAGATAGTCTGCAAAGGTTGAACCATACTGAGAAGTGGGCTCGATTTCCACATCTGTGTAGCACTCCATGCCCGTGCCTGCCGGCACAAGCTTACCGATGATAACATTCTCCTTCAGGCCGACAAGCGCGTCTGTTTTGCCCTTGATGGCGGCCTCTGTGAGAACTCTCGTCGTCTCCTGGAAGGATGCCGCCGAAAGGAAGGAATCCGTCGCAAGAGAAGCCTTGGTTATGCCGAGGAGAACGTCAGAATATGTCGCCTCACGAAGCTCCGATTCTCCTGCCGCGATTCTTGCCCTGATGTCATCATTGCGCGCGAGAACATCGTTTCTGTCCGCCAGCGAGCTGACAAGAAGCTCCGTGCTGCCGGCGTCCTCAATTCGCACCTTCTTAAGCATCTGCCTGACGATGATTTCAATGTGCTTATCGTTGATGTCAACGCCCTGCATACGGTAAACTCTCTGCACCTCTTGAATGAGGTAATCCTGCACGGCCTGAATACCACTTACGGCCAGCAAATCATGCGGATTCACAGCGCCTTCCGTGATCAGAGTGCCCTTGCTTATAGAATCGCCTTCCTTGACGATGACATGTGATCCGAACGGAATAAGGTAAGAACGCGACTCGCCCTCTTCGTCGTTCGTCACGACGACGTGGCGGTTTTTCTTTATCTCCTGGAAGCTCACGACGCCGGAAATCTCGCTGATTATCGCAACGCGCTTGGGCTTTCTGCCCTCGAAGAGCTCCTCGACGCGCGGCAGACCCTGCGTGATGTCTTCGGCGCTCGCGACGCCGCCCGTGTGGAAGGTTCTCATCGTGAGCTGTGTGCCGGGCTCGCCGATGGACTGCGCGGCGATAATTCCCACCGCCTCGCCGACCGTGACGCTCTTCGCGTTGGCCAGAGAAGCGCCGTAGCACTTCTTGCACACGCCGTTTTTCGCGCGGCAGTGGAGAATTGAGCGAATTTTAATTGCTTCGACGCCGCTTCCGATAATCGTCTCGGCATCTTTCTCATCCATCATCTTATCCTTGGAGACAAGCACCTTGCCGCTCTTGTCTGCGAAATCTTCGACAAGATAGCGCCCGATGAGACGTTCATTCATCGGCTCGATGCTCTCGTTGCCCGCCTTGATTTCAAAGACCTCGAGGCCGTCTTTCGCGCCGCAATCGTCCTCGCGGATAATGACGTCCTGCGAGACATCGACGAGACGGCGGGTGAGGTAGCCGGAGTCAGCCGTTCTGAGCGCGGTATCGGCCATTCCCTTTCTTGCGCCGCGTGAGGAGATGAAGTATTCGAGAATGTTGAGACCCTCACGGTAATTGGCTTTAATCGGGATTTCAATAGTCTTACCGGAGGTGTTGGCGATGAGGCCGCGCATTCCGGCAAGCTGACGAATCTGGCTCATGCTTCCGCGCGCGCCGGAGTTCGCCATCATGTAGATGGGGTTGTATTCATCCAGGGCATTTTGCAGCACGGCGGTGACGTCGTTCGTCGTCTTCTCCCATGTTTTGAGAACCAGGTTGAGGCGCTCGGAATCCGAGAGATAGCCGTCGTTGAAATCCGCCGAGATATTGTCTATCTCCTTCTCCGCGGCGGCGATGAGCTCACGCTTTTCGCTCGGAATAGTCGCGTCGCACACAGCCACGGTTATGCCGCTTATCGTCGAATACTTGTAACCCTGCGCCTTCACGTCGTCAAGCACCTCGGCGGTTCTTTCCGTGCCGTGCACGCGGATACATCTTTCTATAATCTGCTTGAGCTTCTTGCTGTCAACAAGCTCATTGATTTCATACTCCAGCACGTTTTCGGGCTTTGTTCTGTCCACATAGCCTAAATCCTGCGGAATGGGGCTGTTGAAGACGATTCTTCCGATTGTGGTGTCCACAAGACCTGAGACCTCTTCGTTCTTGAATTCCGCAGTTCTGCGCACCTTGATTTTCGCGTGCAGAGTGATGTCTTCGTTATCATAGGCCATCATGGCCTCTTCGACGTCTCGGAAGACCTTGCCCTCGCCCTTTTCGCCCTCTTTATTGAGCGTGAGGTAATATGAGCCCAGCACCATGTCCTGTGTGGGCACAGCGACGGGGCGGCCGTCTGACGGCTTCAAGAGATTATTCGCGGCGAGCATGAGGAATCTGGCTTCGGCTTGCGCCTCTGCTGAAAGCGGGACGTGAACGGCCATCTGGTCGCCGTCGAAGTCGGCGTTATACGCCGTACAAACCAGCGGGTGGAGTTTCATCGCCCTGCCCTCAACGAGCACCGGCTCGAAAGCCTGTATGCCCAATCTGTGCAGGGTGGGTGCGCGGTTCAGGAGAACAGGGTGATTCTTTATGACGACTTCAAGCGCATCCCAAACCTCGGGCTTCGCTCTCTCTACGGATTTTCTCGCGGCCTTGATATTGCCCACAGCGCCGATTTCAACCAGCCTCTTCATCACGAACGGCTTGAAAAGCTCCAGCGCCATCTCCTTGGGCAGACCGCACTGATACATTTTCAGCTCCGGGCCGACAACGATAACCGAGCGGCCGGAATAGTCAACGCGCTTGCCGAGGAGGTTCTGCCTAAAGCGCCCCTGCTTGCCCTTGAGCATATCCGAAAGGGACTTCAGCGGGCGGTTGTTCGGGCCCGTGACGGGGCGGCCTCTTCTGCCGTTGTCTATCAAGGCGTCTACGGCCTCTTGCAGCATTCTCTTCTCGTTGCGCACTATGATGTCAGGCGCGCCGAGTTCGAGAAGCCTCTTGAGACGGTTATTTCTGTTTATAACTCTGCGGTAGAGGTCGTTCAAATCGCTTGTGGCGAACCTGCCGCCGTCGAGCTGAACCATCGGGCGGATATCCGGCGGAATAACCGGCACGTTGTCGAGAATCATCCACTCCGGCTTATTTCCCGAAAGGCGGAAGGCCTCAACCACCTCAAGGCGCTTCAAGAGGCGAACCCTCTTCTGCCCGGTCGCGGTTTCAAGCTCTTCCTTAAGTTCCTCCGAAAGGCTCTCTACATCTATCTCTTCAAGAAGCTTCTTGACGGACTCTGCGCCCATTCCGGCGTCAAAATCGTCTTCATACTTCTCCCTCATATCGCGGTATTCTTTTTCCGTGAGCGTCTGCATTTTTGTGAGCTCTCTGACATCGCCGGGGTCTGTGACGATATATACGGCGAAATACAGCACCTTTTCAAGCACACGCGGGGAAATATCGAGCATCAAGCCGATTCTCGACGGAATTCCCTTGAAATACCATATGTGAGACACAGGGGCGGCAAGCTCAATATGCCCCATTCTCTCGCGGCGCACCTTGCTGCGCGTGACCTCCACGCCGCAGCGCTCGCAAATCTTGCCCTTATAGCGGATTCTCTTATACTTGCCGCAGTGGCATTCCCAGTCTTTCTGCGGGCCAAAGATGCGCTCGCAGAAGAGGCCGTCTCTCTCCGGCTTGAGTGTTCGGTAATTGATTGTTTCGGGCTTTTTGACCTCGCCGTATGACCATTCGTGCACCATTTCGGGAGAAGCCAGACCAATCCTTATTGAATCAAATGTGTTAAACTCCATGTATTCTTCCCCCCATTAAACTTCTTCGCTGTCTTCTTCGGCTGATTCCGAGAAATCATCTTCCTCGTCGTCCTCATCTTCACCCAAATCATCGTCTTCGTAATCATCATCGTCTAAGCTCAAGCCGCTTGAGAGAAGCTCTTCTTCCGCTTCTTCAATATTGAAGCCGTCTAGGTCGTCGGCAACGTTCTTCTCGTCAAAGTGGTGATATGCCGGATTTTCGTCTTCCTCGAAGTGCTGGCGAAGGTCGATTTCATCCTTGTTCTTGTCAAGCACCTTGACGTTCAGGCCAAGTGACTGAAGCTCCTTAATCAGCACCTTGAAGGACTCCGGAATTCCCGGCTTCGGGATATTCTGCCCCTTGACTATGCTTTCATATGTCTTGACGCGCCCGATTACGTCGTCAGATTTAACCGTGAGAATCTCCTGCAGAGTGTAAGCCGCACCGTATGCCTCAAGCGCCCACACCTCCATCTCTCCGAAGCGCTGACCGCCGAACTGCGCCTTGCCGCCCAGCGGCTGCTGTGTGACGAGTGAATACGGCCCTGTCGAGCGGGCATGGATTTTATCGTCTACGAGGTGGTGCAGCTTGAGATAGTACATATATCCCACCGTGATCGGGTTATCGAAGTATTCGCCAGTACGGCCGTCGCGAAGCATAAATTTGCCGTCTTCGCTTAAGCCCGCCTGACGGAAGCATTCGGCTATGTCGCTTTCATGCGCACCGTCGAAAACCGGCGTCATAATCTTCCAGCCGAGAGCGTTCGCGGCCATGCCGAGGTGAACCTCAAGCACCTGACCGATATTCATGCGTGACGGAACTCCGAGCGGGTTCAGCACGATGTCAAGCGGCGTGCCGTCCGGCAGGAAGGGCATTTCCTCCATCGGGAGAATACGCGACACGACGCCCTTGTTTCCATGGCGGCCGGCCATCTTATCTCCGACGGAAATCTTCCTCTTCTGTGCGATATAGCAGCGAACTACCTTATTGACGCCCGGGCTTAATTCGTCGTGGCTGTTTTCGCGGGTGAACACCTTGACGTCCACGACGACGCCGTACTCACCGTGAGGCACGCGCAGAGATGTGTCTCTGACCTCTCTCGCCTTCTCGCCGAATATTGCGCGGAGCAACCTCTCCTCCGCCGTGAGCTCAGTTTCTCCCTTGGGCGTGACCTTGCCGACGAGAATATCGCCCGCGCGCACGTCAGCACCCACGCGGATAATTCCGCGCTCGTCGAGATCCTTGAGCAAATCTTCGTTAACGTTGGGTATGTCTCTTGTTATTTCCTCCGGGCCGAGCTTGGTGTCTCTGGCCTCCATCTCGTATTCCTCGATGTGAACTGAGGTGTAGGTATCGTCACGCACCATTTTTTCGTTTAGAAGGACGGCGTCTTCGTAGTTATAGCCCTCCCACGTCATAAAGCCGATGAGCGCGTTCTTGCCGAGAGAGATTTCGCCGTTCTTTATTCCCGGGCCGTCTGCGATGACGTCGCCCTCGTTAACGTGGTCTCCCACGGCGACGACCGGCACCTGATTTATACATGTGCTCTGGTTTGAGCGCATGAACTTGATTACGTCATATATATCCGTTTCATTCTTTTTATCGGTTCTGACAAGCACCTTGTCGGCGCTGACATACGTGACCGTTCCGGCTCTCTTGGCGATTACGCAAACGCCTGAGTCAACACCGGCTTTATATTCCATGCCCGTACCGACAATCATGCTCTCTGTTTTCATCAGAGGCACGGCCTGCTTCTGCATGTTTGAACCCATCAGCGCGCGGTTGGCGTCGTCGTTTTCAAGGAAGGGAATCATCGCCGTGGCAACTGACACAACCATGCGCGGCGTGATGTCCATGTAATCTGCCTTGGAGGATTCCACCTCGACGAACTCGCTTCTGATACGCCCCGTGATTTTGGCGTTCATGAAGCGACCGTCATCGTCCAGCGGCTCATTGGCCTGCGCAACGATGAAATCGTCTTCAATGTCGGCTGTCATGTATTCAACGCTGTTCGTGACCACACCGTTTTCCTTATCCACCTTGCGGAACGGCGTTTCGATGAAGCCGTATTTATTGATTCTCGCAAATGTGGCAAGGTAGGAAATCAGGCCGATGTTCGGGCCTTCCGGAGTTTCAATCGGGCACATACGCCCGTAGTGGGTGTAGTGGACGTCACGGACCTCAAAGCTCGCGCGGTCACGGGAAAGGCCGCCCGGGCCGAGCGCCGAAAGCCTTCTCTTATGCGTGAGCTCGGAGAGCGGGTTCGTCTGATCCATGAACTGCGAAAGCGGCGAGGAGCCGAAGAATTCTTTTATAGCAGCAACGACAGGGCGAATGTTTATCAAGGACTGCGGCGTGAGCGTATCTGCCTCCTGCGCCTGCAATGTCATTCTCTCGCGGATAACTCTTTCAAGCCTCGAGAAGCCGATTCTAACCTGATTTTGAAGAAGCTCGCCCACCGAGCGGATTCTTCTGTTGCCTAGGTGGTCGATGTCATCGAGCTTTCCGAGACCCATCGCGAGGCAGTTCATATAGTTGATTGACGCAAAGATGTCGTCAACCGTGATGTGGTTAGGTATCAGCTCTTCCCTACGGGCCTTGAGCTGTTCTTTTATCTCGGCATCATCTTTTGCCGAGTCAAGAATTTCTGAAAGCGCCTTAAAGCAAACCCTTTCGTTGATGCCGCATTCGGCTTCAGCATCAAAGCCAACGAATTTTGAAATGTCAACGGTATTGTTTGCAATAATCTTCACAGTTCTGTCGCCCACTGTGACGAAGACCTCTTTCACGCCGGCGTCGTCCATCTGCTGAGCCAGCTCCCTAGAGATAGTGTCGCCCGCGTCGGCCATCATCTCGCCTGTGAGCGGATTCGCGACGGGCATGGCAAGTGTCTGCCCTGTGAGGCGCTCCTCCAAGGCAAGCTTCTTATTATATTTGTAACGCCCGACGCGGGAAAGGTCATATCTTCTCGTGTCAAAGAATAATCCGTTGATGTGAGCCTCGGCGCTGTCAAGCGTGGGCGGCTCGCTCGGGCGAAGCTTTCTGTACAGCTCAAAGAGAGCCTCTTCCCTGTTCTTGCAGGTGTCTTTCTCTATGCTGGCGAGGATTCTGTCATCATCGCCGAAGAAATTCGTGATTTCAGTGTCTGTGCCGAGGCCCAGGCAGCGGATAAACACGGTTATCGGGATTTTCCTGTTCTTATCAATTCTCACATAGAAAACATCGTTGATGTCGTTTTCATATTCGAGCCAAGCGCCGCGGTTCGGGATTATCGTCGTGCCGAACATCTCTTTACCTGAGCGGTCATGCTCCATTTTGTAATATACGCCCGGCGAGCGGACGAGCTGTGAGACGATGACGCGCTCAGCGCCGTTGATGACAAAGGTTCCGCTGGGCGTCATGAGAGGAAAATCCCCCATGAAGACTTCGGATTCCTTTATTTCGCCCGTCTCTTTATTCAGCAGACGCGCGCGCACACGCAAAGCGGACGCGTAGGTGGCGTCTCTTTCCTTACATTCCGGCACGGTGTAGTTGGGGTGGTCTACGTCGAGGTCGTAGTCTATGAAGTTGAGAACGAGATTGTTGCTGAAATCGGTTATGCCGGAGACATCTTCGAGCACCTCTTTCAGGCCGTCGGTCAAAAACCAGTGGTATGAATTTTTCTGAATCTCAATAAGATTTGGCATCTCCAAAGCTTCTTCAATTTTGGAAAAACTCATTCGGGTTGTCTTTCCCAATTGTACCGGTTTCACATTTACCACTTAGCAGCCACTCCATTCAGTATTTATTTTCCATGCTATTAACGACGAATAAAGCAAGGCAGAACCTGAAAAAATCGGGCGTGAAATTAAAAAAAGCTTGATTATTTTCAAGTACCGTGCTATACTCGGTTTAGCGTAAATGGGGCAGAATTCCCCATGATTATGCAATATAGTATTCTACGCCCATTTTGTCAATTTGTCAAGTGGGCTTTTTCATGTCATGAAATAAATTTTAGCGGATTGACACCTTCATCTTTATTATGTATGATAGAGCCAGAAAATCCAACTGATAGGAGGGTGTTTGATGGCTATTAACGTACTTATCTGGAATGAGTTTCTTCACGAGAAGGAAGACGCGGTGAAGGCGGTTTATCCGCAGGGGATTCACGGCGCGCTGAAGGAAGAGCTTTCTGTGGACACGGAGTTTAATATCTCTACTGCAACCTTGGAGATGGAGAATCACGGTTTATCCGAGGAGATTCTGCAGAACACCGATGTCTTGATTTGGTGGGGACATATGGCTCATCAGAAGGTGAGTGAAGAGGTTGCAGATATGGTGGCGAAGCATGTGCGCCTCGGCATGGGACTGATTGTTTTGCATTCGGGGCATCACTCTAAGCCGTTCCGCAAGCTGATGGGCACCACCTGCAATTTGAGCTGGCGGGAAATCGGCGAGAGCGAGCGCGTTTGGATTATTGACCCGAACCACCCGATTTGCCAGGGCGTGGGCAAGTATTTCGAGCTGCCGCGCGAGGAGATGTACAGCGAGGTGTTTGACATTCCCGTGCCGGACGAGCTTTTGATGATTGGTTGGTACAAGGGCGGCGAGGTGTTCCGCTCAGGCTGCGTGTTCAAGCGCGGAAACGGCAAGATTTTCTATTTCCAGCCCGGCCATGAAGAGTTCCCGACATACCATATCCCGGAGGTCGTGCGAATTCTGCGCAACGCAGTGCATTATGTGAACCCAGTGGTTCATCTGCCTGACCCCGGCCCGGGCCCGATGGCCTCCCCGTGCGTCGACCCCGCCGAACCCGGAACTCTCGAGCTTTACGGCATAAACGAAAAGCCCTCGGAGAATTTCAAGAAGATGATTGAGGCCTTCGGCGCAAGAATGGCCGAGGATATGGCAAACAGCGGGGATAAATGGTAGCAGGGCAGTTGATAGTTGAAAGTGGATAGTGAGCATTGCTGCGCACAAAGTGCAGAGTCAAGGGCATAAAAATGGAGAAATTCCCATTCTTATGCCCTTAATATTTTGCGTGTAAGCGCCACAACAACTATCAACTATCAACCCTCAACTGCTCTTAACGGAGAAGTTATACTTATCCAGCGTTTCCTGTATTTCCCTTGAGATGTTCTCATAAGTGGCATGCAGGCTGCACTTCTGTTTGCCGCACTGCTTTTCGTAATCCTCCTTTTGGCATCGGCTGAGAACATAAGGCCCTTCGACGGCCTCGATAACCTCGCGCATCGTAATTTCTTCAGGCTCTTTTTTGAGGATATATCCGCCCTTTGCGCCCTTGAAGCTTTGGAGAATATCGGCCGCAACTAATTTGCGGAGGATTTTCAAGAGGAAACGAAGCGGCACCCCCGTGCTTTCGGCTATTGATTTGGCTTCGGTTTTCTCCTGCCTTTCGGCAAGGAAGCGCACCGTTTGAATGGCGTAATTCGCCTCTAGTGTGATATACATGCTTCCCCTCCGTTCTTAATCAATCTAAAAAGTCTTTCAGCTTCTTGCTCCTGCTGGGGTGGCGAAGCTTCCTGAGCGCCTTGGCCTCAATCTGGCGGATTCTCTCACGCGTGACGTTGAACTCCTTGCCCACCTCTTCCAGCGTGCGCGAGCGACCGTCTTCAAGCCCGAAGCGCAGGCGCAGCACCTTCTCTTCCCTTAAAGTGAGCGTGTCTAGAACATCGCCGAGGGTTTCCTTAAGAAGCGTGTGTGAGGCTGCGTCTGCCGGGGCGGGAGCGTCGTCATCCGGGATGAAGTCTCCCAGATGGCTGTCTTCCTCCTCACCTATCGGCGTTTCAAGCGAGACCGGCTCCTGTGCGACGCGCATTATCTCGCGCACCTTCTCGACGGGCATATCCAGCTCAGCGGCAACCTCCTCCGCGCTCGGCTCGCGGCCGTTCGCGTGGAGAAGCTGGCTTTGTACTTTTTTCACCTTGTTTATTGTTTCAACCATGTGTACGGGGATTCTTATCGTCCTGGCCTGGTCGGCGATGGCTCTCGTGATGGCCTGACGAATCCACCATGTTGCATAGGTGGAGAACTTAAATCCCTTGGTGTAATCGAATTTATCCACGGCCTTGATTAGGCCCAGGTTGCCCTCTTGAATAAGGTCGAGGAACTGCATTCCCCTGCCGAGATAGCGCTTTGCGATGGAGACGACGAGGCGCAGATTCGCCTCGGCAAGGCGGCGCTTTGCGCGCTCGTTGCCGTTCTTTATCGCGATGGCGAGGTCGATTTCTTCCTCCGGCGTGAGAAGCGGAACTCTGCCGATTTCCTTGAGGTAAACCTTGACGGGGTCGTCGATTGAGACGCCGTCCGCACCGACGCCCGGCTCTGAGGTATCATCAGCACCCGTTTTGACTAAATCATCTTCCTCAAGCGGAATATCCTCGTCGAAATCCTCGATTATCTCGATACCTTGGGATTCCAGCGTATCGTATAGCTTTTCAATTTCTTCGGGGTCAAACTCAAGCTCGCCGAGAGCGTCTAGAATCTCCTTGGTGTCAAGCTGCCCTTTGCTTTTGCCTAGCTCTACTAAATCTCTGATAACTGTCCTTTTATCCGGCTGTGCCATGTCATTTTACCCCCTGCTTACTCTTTTTTAATGATTGAACTATTGCCTTAAGCTCTTCGGGCGTTTTGTCCGAGATTTCCGCCATGCCCGCCTCTTCGCCCATTATCCTGATGTATCTCTCCAGGTCTTCATAGACGGTTTGCACTTCGCTTCGCGCGCCTGCTATCCTTGCAAGCTCGTTCATCTCGTCAGCGGTGAACGAGCTTGAAAAGGTGGACATCGATAGCCCTTGTGCGTCTTTATTCTCCAGAATGATTTCAAAAACCCTGCGGTTGAATTCCAGAAGGAAATTCTCATTCGGCAGCCGTCTTTTAATCTCCGTCGCCTTCTCGGGATTCATATACAAGTACCGAATTATACCCTCCTCGGCGTTTGCAAGCCTTGCGTTCGCTCGCTTGCCCCTGTTCAATGCCGGCGTCTCCACCGATATGACCTTGTTCTGGCTCTTGATTCTCTCGCGCCTCTGGAGCGCGTTCAGCTGCTTCAGCTTATCCCCGACACTGTTTTTTATCGTGCTTTTGTCTATCCCCGTTTCATCGGCTATCGTGCTCATGTATGCATCGCGCTCTATTTCATCTTCAATCCGCGCGATTATCTCTATGGCCTCTCTGCTGTAGCGCGTCTTGCCTTCGGCGGCTTCCATATCATATTTAGCTCTTATTTTTCCCAGCTCATATTCCACATCGCCGCTGGATTCCTCCAGAAGCCTGCGAAAGCGAAGCGTGCCGTCTTCACGGTGAGAGCTGATGAACTCATCGGGGTCTTTGTTGCCCGGAACTGCCAGAATCTTGACGTTAAGGCTCGCACGCTTAAGAATGGGAATCGCCCTCTGTGCCGCGCGGCGGCCGGCTTCGTCGGAGTCATAGCATATCACGACGTCATCGGCATAGCGCGAAAGCGCCTTGGCCTGCTCTTCGGTCAGCGATGTGCCGAGAGACGCGACTGTATTTGTGAACCCAGCCTGATGAAGCGAGATGACGTCCATATAGCCCTCCGCGAGGATTATCTGCCTCTCTCCGCTGTCCTTGGCGAAGTTGAGCGCAAAAAGCTCGCGGCTTTTTTTATACACGGGCGTGTCGGAGGTGTTGATATATTTGGGCTTTTCATCTGTGAGAATCCTCCCGCCGAAGGCTATTACATTCCCGCGCAAATCGATAATCGGGAACATCACGCGGCCCTTGAACCTGTCATACGGGTTGCCGCTTCGTGAATTGCCGACCACATTTGCCTGAATCATTTCAGCCGCTGTAAATCCCTTTGCCTTTAGATGATTGACAAGCTCGAACCCACCCGCGGGGGCGTATCCCAGCCCGAAATGCTTGATGGTTTTATCCGTCAGGTTTCTGCTTCTTAAATATCCGAGCGCATTTCTGCCCTCCGCCGATTTTAGCCTCTCATGGAAGAAGCGTGCTGTCTCGCGGTTGATTTCGAGCACCCTGGTGCGCATACGCGCCATGCTGTCATCCATGCCGTCCTCCGGAACCGTCATGCCGGCTCTCTGCGCAAGGAAGCGCACGGCTTCTTGGAAATCGAGATTTTCAATCCTCATTATGAATTGTATCACTCCGCCGCCCGCGTTGCAGCCGAAGCAATAGAAGGAATTCGTGTTAGGGTAAATATTAAAAGACGGAGTTTTCTCATTGTGAAACGGGCAAAGCCCAAGGAGGTTTTTACCGCGCTTTTTAAGCTCGACATAGCTTTCCGCGATGTCGCCCATATTGCTGCGCGCTTCCAGCTCGTTGAGAAAATACTGCGGAATAGCCATGCAAACCTCCTTTTTAGTAAAGTTGAAAGTGGATAATTAAGGACAATTATCAAGTCATATCGGAACACCGAGGTCGTCGTTCCCTACACTGTCAATTATCAATTGCCCTTATCGGAGTGCCGAGTCGTCACTCCCTACTTGGCCGTCCAATGCTTTTGTCCTGAACTACCCATTGTCAATTGTCTATTATCAATTATACATTGCCCTTACTCCGCCCATGCGCGCGGAATGAAAATCCTCTTGAAGCACTCGACGGCGAAGCGGTCTGTCATGCCGGAAACGTAATCTGCCGCGGCGATTTCCGTGCCGTCTTCCTCCGCGATTTTCCTCATATAAACAGGAAGCTTATCCGGGTTTTTGAAATGCTCAAAAAGCGCCTCGATTATCCCCGGAACCTTTTTCTCCTCGCTTTTTGCGTATTCATTTAGATATATCGCCTCAAACAGAAAACCGTGCAGGGCGTCAAACGCTCTTTGCATATCATGGCTGAAAGCCGCTTCGCCGTTTTGACTGTTCTCTACAAGGTCTGTAATCATTGCGGTTATGCGGCGTGTTTTTGAATTGCCCAGCACCGAGGAGACCTCTTTCGGCACACTGTTTTCCTTTATCATTCCGGCTCGGATAGCGTCGTCTATGTCATGGTTCATATAGGCTATCTTATCCGCATAGCGCAGGATTCTGCCCTCCATAGTCGCGGCCTCTTCTCCGGAGGTGTGGTGCAAAACGGCGTCTCTCACCTCAGCAGTGAGGTTCAGCCCCTTGCCGTCTTTTTCGAGCTTCTCAACCATCCTCACGCTTTGCTCATAGTGGCGAAAGCCATTTGGCAGAAGATAATCAAGCGCTCTTTCACCCGCGTGGCCGAAGGGCGTGTGCCCTAAATCATGCGCGAGGGCGGCGGCTTCGGTTAAATCCTCATTGAGGCGCAGCGCGCGTGCGATACTGCGCGCAATTTGCGAAACCTCAAGCGTATGCGTGAGGCGCGTGCGGTAATGGTCGCCCTCGGGAGAAAGGAAAACCTGCGTTTTATGCTTCAGCCGCCTGAAGGATTTGCAGTGAATCACGCGGTCTCTGTCGCGCTGAAACGCCGTGCGAAAATCACCGCGCTCAGGCGGATTGGCCTCGGGCTTGTCTCTGCCAACACTCTCGTCCGCGAACTTTGCAAAATGAGAAAGTATCTGATGCTCAGTTCGCTCGCTCATTTCTCTTATGCTCATATGCTCTCCTTTCACGTATGCTCTAACCATATATACGCAAGCTCTTTTGAAAATACTTCTTTTTGAAGGATTATATCTCAAATTCAAAGTATTCGGTTTCAATATACTCGGCACTCACCCGCCCGTTTGAAGCGTCAGCCAGGTTTTTCTCGAAGGCGGTGCGAAGCTCGGGAAAGATGTGGAACGTGATTTTTACATCCTCAAGGAATTCGACATCCTCAATGATTCCGCCGGATTCGGGAATAACCGAGTTCACTTTGCCGTAAGTTGCATAATCACAGGAGCAACAAAGAATATCGCAGGCCTTCATCTTGATTTTCCCCGCCGCCGTAAGCGCGATTGACGCCGTATGGGAATACGCACGCACAAGCCCGCCCGCACCGAGCAGCACGCCGCCGAAATATCTCGTCGCGACGATGACCGTGTCCACCACGCCGCTTTTGCGCAGCGCGTCAAGCACCGGGATCCCCGCAGTACCCTGCGGCTCGCCGTCATCAGAGAAGCGCATCACTCCGCCGTTTTTAAGCACATAGGCATGGACGTTATGTGAAGCGTCCCAGTTTTCCTTTTTGATTCTCGCAATAAACGCGAGAGCCTCTTCTTCCGTCGCCACGGGCCTGCAATGCCCAATGAAGCGCGATTTACGCTCGACGAAGGAGTCTTCCGCTTCGTTTTTAACCGTGATATACTCGCCCGCTTCACTCATAATCCAGCCTCAACAAGATGAAAATGGCGATGCACAATGCGCACCGCCCTGTCATTTGCTTTCTTTTTACTTCGCGCTTCCGGCATCTCCGTAACGCTTTTTGAACATATCCACGCGTCCGCTTGTATCAACAAGCTTCTGCTTGCCCGTGTAGAACGGATGGCACTTCGAGCAGATTTCAACGTGAATATCTTTCTTGGTAGAGCGTGTGGGAATTTCGTTGCCGCACACACACTTTATGACCGTATTAACATACTCCGGCTGAATTTCTTTATTCATATCATTCACCTCTTTCGTGATAATTACAATACTATTTCGCCGACGACACGTCAGCTTTTTGATTTTATCACATCAATTATGAAAAATCAAGTGCTTTTTTGAAAACATGCGTCCCCGCTGGGCAACGCCTACTTGTCCATTGACTTTAATGCCCTTAATTATCCATTATCAATTGTCAATTATCCATTGCCCTAATTGAGTTGTTCCTCAAGATAATCAATATATTCCTCAAGACACATGGAAAGGCGGGTTACTTTTTCCGCGTTATCCCTGCCGACATAGCGAATCACAGTGTAATCCGTTTCTCTGCCGGTTACGGTTTCCTTATCCTTCGGAAAGCGGAAAATGAAGCCGTATTTCGTCATGTTCTTCGTGAGCCAGTCATATGTCTGCGAGGCCTGGAAGGTTTCGGCGTCTCCCTTGACCTTCAGGCACATTCCGGTTTGAAAATCGCTTTCGGCGGCAAGCGCGACGCTGTCCTTCGCTTCCTCACGCGCCATGACAAGCGTGAAGCCTTCCTCTTGCATGAGCCTGTCTACCTCAGCGTTATAAATTGCTTCCTGCTCGGAATATGAAATATACCCCGCCGAGAATTGTAACGCGAGGCCCTCGTTCTTCGCGGTATCAACGAGATAGCGCACGGCGCCGGCAATCTTCTTGTTTATAAGCACGCCGCTCACCTGCTCTGTCTCCGGTATATCTGTGCTTTCAGCTTTGTGCTGCGCATTGATAATCAGCAGGTTCACAGTATCATCATATACTTCAAGGCCGAATTCATCATATTGCGGCACAGCGCTTTCAGCCTCGCTCACAAAAGATATAGCAGACGACGCACCGTCTTCAATCTCCATTTCAGAGCGCATGAACGGAATGAGATAGAGAACCACAAACGCGGTGAACACCGCGGTGAGCGCGAGAATTATCACGGTGATGAGAATCCGCGTGGCGATGCCCATGCGTTTTGTCTCCTTCTGTTGCTTGCTCGCGTTGCGGACATACATGCTGCTTGTTACGCCGCCGGTTTTGGGCGTGACGAATTTCTTAAGGGCAGCTTTCCCCCTCTTTTTGCTCATATCGCTGACGATAATCTTTTTCTCGTTTTTCATCCTCTCACCGCTTTACCAATGCTGTGAGATAATTATAATACAAAATCGTGAAAAAGGGTATAGACAATTGCATAAACAGGTGTTAAAATATCTATAATTTGAGCATCACTTGGCGTTTATAACTGCGGGCAGCACAACTCTCACGGCGATTGTTGTGCTTTTTTATGGCAAGATGCTCGAGGAAAACTTGATTGGAGGGTATATGATGAACATTTTTTCAAAGATTAACCAAACCCTGTTCCCGTATTCAAAGGAATACGCGCCTATCGGGGCGAGGCGGGCAACTGCGCTCGGCTTTCAGCACGCTTTCGCAATGGCGTGCGCGACGATTCTCGTCCCGCTGCTCACAGGGCTTGACGTCGGCGTGGCGCTCTTTGCGGCGGGCATAGGAACGCTGATTTTCCACCTCTGCACAGGCGGCAGGCTCCCCACCTTCCTCGGCAGCTCGTTCGCGTATATTTCGGCGATTGCGGGCATAGTCGGGAATGACGCTTTCGGCGGCACGAAGGATGAGCAGATTTCCGCGGCAATGGGCGGAATCATCGCTGCGGGCGTGATTTATCTGATTCTCGCACTGATTGTCCGGTTCTTCGGCAAGGGGCTGATTGAAAAGCTGTTCCCGCCCGTTGTGCGCGGCGTGGGCGTGGCGCTTATCGGTCTGAATCTTTCCGGCGCCGCCATCAACAATATCCAGACGCAGTATACCGCAGACGGCGCTGCTTTGCTTCCTTTCACAGAGGGCTATGATATGCCCACATATATCTGGGCTTGGATTATTGCCGGCTTCACGTGCATACTCGCAATTATTCTTTCCAGCAAGGGCAAGGGTATGGTCAAGATGAGCTCCATCGTCATCTCTCTTGCAATGGGCTACCTGCTCACGCTTCTGCTCACGAAGACGGGCCTCGCGCCCGCTTCTCTCATGAACACTGATGTAATCGCAAGCCACGGCTGGCTGGAGGTTCCCCACTTCGTTCTGCCTTCGTTCAACTGGACGGCCATAGGCATGATTGCCCCGATTGCAATCGTCACGGTGGTTGAGCATGTCGGTGATGTGTACGCGAACGGCGAAGTTGTCGGCAAAGACTTCACGCAGAAGCCCGGTCTGCACAGAACCTTGCTCGGCGACGGTCTTGCGACTATGGTCGCCGGTGCTGTCGGCGGCCCGCCCAACACGACGTATTCCGAGAACACGGCGGTTCTCGCCGCAACGGGCAACTACAACCCGCTTTCGCTTCGCATTGCGGCGCTAATCGCGATTGTCGTCGCTTTCTTCGGCAAAGCAATCGGCGTGATTGATTCCATGCCTGACTGCGTCCTCGGCGGCGCGTGCATCGTGCTTTACGGCATGATTGCTTCAATCGGCCTGCGCACGCTCGTTGAGAATAAGGTTGATTTCAAGAGCAACCGCACTCTGAGCATCGCGGCCGTGATGCTGGTGCTTGCAATCGGCGGCGCGGTCATCGGAAACGAGGTGTTCAGCTTCCAGAATATCGGCCTCGGCATTATCGTGGGCATAATCCTGAACCTTGTTATCCCTGAGGATAAGAAGGGTGATGGCGTGAAAGTCGAAGATGAATTCCCCGAAACAGTAGAATAACACTGTATACATAAAAAAGGAGTTTAGCGGATACCCGCTAAACTCCTTTTATATTACTTCAAATATATGCTTTATTCATCTACTACAACAACCGTCGTGTTGCGGTGAAGCTGCAAGACTGAGGCAGGAACCTGCGGCGTGATCTTGCCATAAAGAGCCTCCTTGATTATGTCCTTCTTGTCGGCGCCGGCAATGAGGAGAATGCGCTTTGCCTGCATTATCGTGCCTATTCCCATCGTGATGGCTGTTCTCGGCACCTGGCTTTCGTCGTCAAACAGGCGTGAGTTCGCCTGGATTGTGCTTTCCGTCAGACCCACCTCGTGTACCTTCAGCGGGAAATAATCGAGCGGCTCATTGAAGCCGATATGCCCGTTCTGGCCGATGCCGAGAAGCTGCAAGTCGGCATACCCGAGGCTGCCGGCAAGGTTCTCATATCTCTCGCATTCGGCGGCTTTATCTGCCGCCATGCCGTCCGGCACAAACGTGTTTGCCTTATCTATGTTTACGTGATTGAAGAGATTGTCATTCATGAAATAACGGTAGCTGTTCTCGTTTTCGCCTGAGATGCCGACGTATTCATCAAGATTGATTGTCTTGATGTGCGAGAAATCGTAAACGCCGTCGTTATAGCCTTTTATCAGGTCTTGGTATGTGCCGATGGGTGAGCTTCCCGTGGCAAGGCCAAGAACCGAGCTTGGCTTAATGACTATCTGCGCGCCGATTATGCTTGCGGCCACCGCACTCATCTTTTCGTAGCTGTCTGTTTTGATAATTCTCATTCAGGTCACCTCTTTCAAGTTTTTTGCCGTTCCTTTCGCCCTATATGAAGCTGTGAAAGAACCACCGCCGAGAAGACAAGCGCACACCCGAAAATCTCTCTGCCGCTCAGCTCCTCGCCCAAAATCAGCCACCCGCTGACAGCTGAGAAAAGCGATTCCATGCTCATGATGATTGAAGCCACGGCCGGGTTTGTGCCTCTCTGCCCGATGATTTGGAGCGTGTATGCCACCCCGCTTGACATTATCCCCGTATAGAGAAGCGGCTGCCATGCGGAAAGGATTCCGCCTATGCTTGGCTTCTCGAAGATTAACGCCATAATGAGTGAGAGCGTCCCGCTGACAAAGAATTGCAGGCACGAGAGCCTCACGCCGTCTACCTTGGGCGCGATTCTGTCCACAAGCAAAATATGGAACGAAAAGAACACCGCACACATTATAACATAAATGTCGCCTGCATCGATAGAAAAATTTTCCTTTATGCTGAGAAAATATGTTCCGGCAAGCGCAATGATTACGCTCAGCCATATTTTCAGCCCCGGCTTCTTGCCGATGAAAATCCCCAGAATAGGCACGATTACTATGTAGAGGGCCGTTAAAAAGCCTGCCTTGCCGACGGAGGTATATTGAATGCCTGTCTGCTGGAAAAGGCTCGCGACACATAAAAAAACACCGCAGACCAAACCGCCGAGAAGAAGCGTCTTTCGGGTTCTCTTGCTCTCTTCCCTGAATTTTTCGATGTCACCCCTGCGCTTGATTACCGAGAAAACGGCTATCAGCGGCAGCAGCGCCATCGCGCCGATATAGCTTCTCACCGCGTTGAATGTGAACGGGCCGATATAATCCATGCCTACGCTTTGCGCCACAAACGCCGTGCCCCATATAAGCGCCGCGACCGTAAGCAGGACAGGTCCCTTAAGCCGATTCATCTGCATTTTCCCGCCTGTCTCGCGTGAGGTTCTTCATCCAGTTGAAGCGGTTGATTTTAACCACCGCGACGAAGCATTTGAGGATTTGGTCACATTTGAGGCACGCGAAGACAATCCACGGCGCAGCGCCGGAAAAATACGCGATTATCGCAGACGGCAGCACCACGCAGAAAACCGCGATGGTATCCATCTTGAACACGAATGAAATATCCCCGCCGGATTTTACAAGCCCGAAAAGTGACGCCGCCTGATAACACGAGCCGATTATCGTGATTGAAAGCACATTGATGAACTGGCGCGAGAATTCCGCACCCTCCGGCGTGGTTTCATAGAGAGAAATGAATGGGTCTCGCAAAAGGAAAACCAGAAGCCCCGAAATCAGCCCGACGGAAAGGAACATCACCTGCACAGTTTTGGCGTAGGTTTTCATCTTTTCATACTCGCCCGCACCGACCGTTTTGCCTGTGATGATGCCGACTGACGACGAGAGGCCGTTCATCCACACATAGATGAGATTATTCAGCATACCCGCGATACTCGTCGCGGCGATTACGCCCGCGTTATTATATGAGCCGAGAATTCGCGTGTTGGCCATCATATTGATTGACCAGACGAGATTGCCGCCGATTATCGGGAGGCCGTAGCGGAAGAAATCCTTCACGAGAAGCTTATCTATATGCTTCAAATCACTGAGCTTGAAGCACAGCTTTTTATCTGCCTTGAGAACATAGATGACGATGATTGAAGCCTCGATAACCCTAGAAATAAGCGTTGCCAAGGCCGCGCCCTTTACACCCATTGCAGGTAAGCCGAACATGCCGTAAATAAGCACAAAATTCAGCCCGATATTCGTGAACAGCGCCACGATAGAAATGTATAGCCCTATCTTCGCGGTTTCCACGGCGCGCATGGAGGAAATCATGACCTGCGCGATGCAGAAGAAAACATACGAAAAACCGACGATAAAGAGATATTCTCCGCCCTCACGGACGACGTTCTCCTCCGCCGTGAAAAGGGAGACAATCTGCGTCGGGAACAGCACCGCGATTATTGATATGATTAGCCCCAAAAGCGCGGCGAACTTCACGCCGATTGACACAACCTTGCGTATGCTCTCGGTATCGCGCTTGCCCCAATACTGCGCGGCTAAAATCAAAATAGCGCCCTCAACGCCGCCGACAAACAGCTGCAGAAGCGTCTGCACCTGATTGCCGATATAAACGCCGGAAAGCGCGCCCTCACCCAAGCTGCCGACCATGAGATTATCCGCAAATCCCACGCCGAACGTGATGAGGTATTGGAAGGAAATCGGTATCGCGAGCGAAAACAGATTCCTGTAAAAGCTTTTGTCACGCGTTATTATCATAGCTACTCTCCTCATGCCAATCTTAACAACCGAGGAGTATTATACTATATTGCAGGGCGGGATGTAAAGGAAAAGAGCACGGATTTCTCCGTGCTCTTTTCAATGCTATGCTATTCGTCAATTTCATAAGGCGATACAATTTTTCCATAATTATCAAGGTTTGCAATTGCGTAATCATACTCTTTTTGGTTTATGAAGCCGCTTTCCAAATTTGCTTTAAGATTTTCAAGAAGAACTTCCGTGCTTAAATTCAGATTAACTGGGACATCCGAATTGACTTTCTTCAACCTCTCTTCAATCGCTGAAGTCGCAATTAATTCACTGCTATAGCCCTTTCCATTCTCCACTTCTGTAGCGGCTTCTTCAAACTTGTTAAGCGCAAAGCTTCTTTTTTCCTGCCCGCCTTCATTCGCTTTACTGCCGGCTTCTTCTGAATTCTTCAATGCCTCAAAGTAATACGAGAGATACTTCGTATTCGCGTAGTAAGTTTCATCGCTCGCCAGCCTAATATCGCTGTTTCCAGACATCAATTCTTCCGGCTTGATTTCATTATACACTCCTTGATAAGAGCCGTTGATGTAATAGTAATCTCCTTCCGTATTCGTCCCGCCGCCTATAGTCACTTTTCTCAAAAAAAGCAAATATTTTTCTCCGAACTCAAATACAGTCGAATTTTCATCTATATATTCAATATCATCATATCTTCCGCCGCGCATTCTCACTGTTAAAGTATTGGATTCATCTTCACCTCTGAGAATACTTTCAGGTTGAAAGAAATAATCTGTATAAACTTGAAACTCTCCTTTCATTCCCTCCACAGCAAACGGCTTCGTCTTCTTGATAAATTTCCCTTCAGTTATCAATGAGGATGTTTCCATTAGCTTATCAACGGATTGTTCTTCAATCAAAGCATGAGAGATTACTGCATGAGTCGGAGTAAAATATAGTATGCCCAGAATAACAATAATGAGCGCCCCTAAGACGATAATCGCTGTGGTAACCTTTCTGTTTAAGACTTTCCTCATGATTTTCACCTCTTAATATCCTTTCGCTTTGATTGCGTCAATATCGTCTTGATAAAGGTAACGTACCGTCCTTCCAGTACCGTGCACCAAAGAATTCATGACGGAATCTGTAAATATTGAGGGATGCCCTACGCCAACAGCGTGACCCATTTCATGCAAGAATACACTCCAAGTATCATAGCATCCCGGCTGAGCGGAATTTGCAAACCGATGATATGTATTAATCAAAATATCTGCATCGCTTAACCTGTTCTCAAATGGCCACGGCCACAGTTCAACTTGTCCTAAACATACACCAACATCATCTTCACGGCCACTCCAAGTTTCTTTGTAGACACAAAACTCTCCGTTATTTCTTGAGAGCGGTCTGTCAAACCCAAATCTTGAATCGTTATCATTGTTATGACGTGAATTTGAAACTGTAGTAATCGTTACTGGACCAAACCAACCCGCATCTTTATTCCACTGCCACATTGCCTCATTCATGTGTGAATATGTCGTTTGCGTGAAATTTGATGAAGGGATATATTTTGTCCCCACATCTATTTTATGGTCCATCAGAACATATGCATTAGCTGACAACGGAAACATGTTCAAAAATAATATAAATGACATAAACAAAGCTACTAGTTTCTTGCTTTCTTCCTCTTCATCACTAACACCTCTCAATAATTATTTATCTGTCTTTACTGCAATAATCTTTCTTTTCGTTTCAACGAACCATTGGTATCACCTCTTTCTCTAACTATGTGTAATATTATATCACGCGCGTGAAAAAAATGCAAGCTAAAAAGCCGACTGCATTCACAGCCGGCTTTCACATTTTTTACCTTATTCCGCCGTGCTTGACGCGGGCGCAGACTCTGCCGGAGGCGGCGAAGCGGTTGGGTCCGGGTCTGACTTTTTCAGCGCTTTGTCGGAATATAGAGCGCGGAGCGTCTCGGTATCTGCTATGCCGTCGGGCATGAGGCCGTTCTTGGTCTCAAACTCCTTGAGCGCCTGCTCGGTGACGTCACCGAAGTAGCCGTCGTACTCAGATGTGAGGTAGCCGAGCTCCGTCAAACGCGCCTGCATCGTATTTACTTCATCGCTGTTGTCGCCGTTTTGGAGAGTGGTGTATGTTTTGTTGTCCTCTTCCTCCTGTTGCACCTGTGATTCAACTTTAGAATTTATGGCGTCCACAGGGTTTTCCGGCTCTGGGGTGGCTTCCTCCATAAGCTCCGGGAAGGCCTTGCCGCTCATACTCAAAGCCGCGGTGATGACAGTTCTGCCCTGCCATTCCATAAGCGAGGCAGGCATCTCGTAGATTCTCTTATCCTTCACCGCCGAGATTTCCTTAAAGCGCGTGTCATTCTCTATCTGCTCCTTAACGCCCGGAGCGCAGAAGATAACGTTCGGGTTCGCAATTTGCATAACCTCCATATCATACTGCCCCTGAGTCTGAATGCCGAAAACATTCGTGAGGCCGGAATATTCCATCACAACCGTGGCGAACATATCACCCGTCACCGCTCGGCCCTCTGTGTCATAGAGATAGCACGCCGTGGTGATTATATCGCTGCTCGTTTCGCGCGCAACGTCATCAAGCGTCGTGAAAATCTTTCTGGCGTTGCTTATGCCCGCCTCGTAACCCGGACCACCGCCCATAAAGACAGAAGCCACCTCGCCGTAGAGGCGCTCAAAATCCTCGCGCCCCGTTGAAAGCTTAATCTCAATCACCTGTGCGGTCTGCGCCAAAGCAGTGCTCCTGCTGTCGCCGGCAGTCGTAAGAATTAAATCAGGCGAGAGTGCCGAGATTTCATCGGTGCTTTCAGTGCTTACCTTTGGGAGGGCTTCAAGCTCCGGCTGAGTGCAGTCTTCAGAGCTTGCCACAAGCTGAGTCTCCGCGCCGATGGCAATGACTACATCCGCAAGGCTCGCTGACGCAACATAAACCTTTGTCGGCTTTGCACTTATTTCAGCACCTCCGACACTCACGGGGAATTCCCCTATCGGCGCGTCGTCCGGATTTATCTCCGCAACCGTGTCTATGCAACCGGCCATAAGAAGTGCCGTGAGAATCGCCGCAACTGACAAGGCAAATATCTTTCTGAGTTTTCCGCTGCGCATTTATCTGTCCTCCCGAATTCTCTATGTGAATACCATACTTCCTCATTTTACGGCTATATTTTACCGCAAACAGGCAATTATGTCAACTTTCGACAGAGAACTTGACTTTTCATCTGTCGAACGATAAAATAGTGAGGCTATAATGATTACGGAGCGGTATCGAAGTGGTCATAACGGGCCTGACTCGAAATCAGGTGTACAGCAATGTACCGTGGGTTCGAATCCCACCCGCTCCGCCAAGAAAGTCCAGTAACCATGCGGGTTTCTGGACTTTTTCTTTTTTTATTCAAACCGCAGAATTTTTTGCAAAACACCATTTTAGGGTAGAACTCGCTGTGTTAGGGTAGAACAAAGTGCCGTGTTTTGACCTTATTCGAATTCATCAGTTTCATCTGCATCCGTAACAGCGTTCCACTTGCTTTCGAACCCAGTTGCACTTGGAAGCGCGATTCCGTTTTCCATCGCCTGTGCTGACGATAGCTTTGAAGTATAGTCCGGGTGTGCGTAGATATTTGCCGTTGTGCTGAAATCGGAATGCCCGAGCCAGTCCTGGATCTGCTTCAGTGGAACACCGTTAGCCAAGAGCAAAGAAGCACAACTATGCCGCAGATCGTGGAAGCGCATTTTCTTCATCCCGTGCTTTTGGATGTACTGGGGAAATAGCCGGTTAAATACCCGGGCTGCATTCTCTCGCCGAGCTCGTCCACAAATATGTAATCGTCGTAGTCATAGTCGTAGCAGTTACCACAAACCTTCTTGTTGAGCTCCTGCGCCTTTTTTACCTCTGTGAAGTACTCTTTAAAGGTACCGACCAAAGGGAGCGTCCTGAGGCTGGATTTGGTCTTAGCAGAGTCTTGCTCGATAATAACCGACTTGCCGTCAACCGCGGCTGACGTAACAGTGCGTTTGATGGTCAGGGTGCCGCGATTAAAATCTATGGCATCCCACTTGAGCCCGAGCACTTCGCCTCGACGCAGGCCGTAGAAGGCCGCCACTAACACCGGAAGCTCTAACCTTGTTCCTTTCACCGCCTCAAAGAGCTGTTGCATTTCTGCAGCTTCTAAAAAGGTCGGCTGGAAGGAGTTTTTTCGTGGGCGATCCACCTTCATTGCCACATTCTGCGGTACCATATCCGTCTTCATGGCGTATTTCAGCGCCTGATGGATGACAGCATGGTAGTGGATCATCGAGTTTGGTTTGACGGTTTTCAGCTTTTCCGAATAGAACTGCTGAATGTGTCTTGCCTCGAGGTTGCGCAGACTAATCCCCTTCTTTTCGAAGTAGGGCGCAATGGTGTTCAGTGTCATGCCCTGATACGAGCTGAATGTCGTGATCTTTACTCGTACCTTCACGATGTCCAGCCACTGTTTCAGATAGTCGGAGAAGAGCATATCCGAGATCAGTCCCTGCACGACTTTCGGTGGTTAGAAGGAACTCCGAAGACGAGCAAGTTCCATCTCCGCTCGACGTTTATTGCCTTTTTGCGGCAATCCTGTGGCCACCCACTTTTGATGACGTTTTCCATTGGCATCGGTCCAACCGAGTACAACATAATAATAGCCTTTTTTTATTGAAAGAAATCCTGATACCATTTTTTATTACCTCCAGAATAATTAGTTTCGGTACACAGGCAGTCTCTCACCAATGCTTATAGTGTACTGCACCGGTGAGAGGCCTGCAAATGTGCGATTGCCAAAAAAACGCTGTCAGTTCGAATTCTTATTCTGATCCATTACAAATTCAATGACATTGACCTTGGGGATTTTGAAGCCCGTACCGATCTTTATGCACTTGATATAGCCGTCACTGATTAGTTTATAAGCCAAGTGACGGCTGATCCCGAGCATATTCTGAAGCTGTGTTATATTAACGATGTCCGTGTAGTCCGGAAACATCATCTGATAAAGCTCTTTGAGTTCAGATTTTTTCATGGCTATACCTCTCTACCTTTCGTTGTAAAAATCAAGCAAAAATTTCGCATCCGTAGCCGCATTTTTCAAAATAATTTTTCAGCTTGCGGAAGGCTCTGACCTTTCTGCCGTGATCAGAGGCATTACAAAGGCCGTTCTGTGCAGCTTATTTGCTCAGAGAGATGGGCTCGTTTGAGAGGTATAGCTGTTCTATGAGATCCCGCTCCTTAGGCGTCAGCTGATAGATAGCTTCGTACAGCACTTCGTTTCGAATGTGTTCAAACGGGAATGTGATAGTCATAAGAGAATGTCACAAAGTCGATATTGATATTTTTTCGGTAACGTTCACACTGCCGCTTGCTTTCCAGTTCTTTTGCCTTTTGTGCATCGCACTCAATGATAATGGCATCATCGCGGCTGTCACATTGTTCAAGTCGGGCAAAGTTTTTCTTTCTCTTTTTACCATCTTCGGTCTCCATAAAGCGCGTAAATTCATATCCGTTCATGATAATCCAGTTATCCTAGGCATCAGGCTTGTTGACATCTTTCTTGACTAGATAAGTTTTCATTGCTTGTAATCTCCTTTGAATTTTTGAATTTGGGCAGGCTTCAAAAACTCGGAGATTACGGATATTTAGCTATATAGCAGAGCCAAAAACGAAGCATAGGAGTCCTTTCCCGCACAAGGCGGGAAGAGGACCCCTAACACTGTACAAAGCTTTTATACACGCAAAAAGCACTGTAGAAATCGAATGGACATAGGTATGAACCTAAAGTCTCATTCGGCTTCGTACGGTGCTTGGTAGTTTTTCAGCCCTTTCGGGCCCTGCTCCGCTTACGCGATTAAAAGTCGATTTTTATTCTGTTGTTATCTTAATGCTTTTCTACTTTGTTGACGAGGAACATGGTTATGTCGGCGTCCCTTTACAGTTCGGAAAAGCGCAGTGTCAATGATATCGTTGAACTTGCATTTCTGGCATTTAACCGCGTGATGTGATGGCCTCTACCATAGACTTCTAAAACCCGAAAACCGCATTGTGGACACTTCACATCACGGCGTTCCAGTGTTTCCGCCGCCCGCTTTGAAAAAAGCAGTTTTTCTTCGGCCTCCAGAGTTAGTGATCTGAATCGCTGATCAGGGTTTTGCCTTTGCGCTTGTATCACTGAGCATCACCTCCGTGCTTAAATGCCGCAAGATATTCCTCAATCGGATGGAGCTCAAACAAATCGAGTTCTTTGAGCCGTGTTACGAAAGGAGTGTAGTTTACGCCCATCGCATCTGCCATTTTCTGAATGATTATCTTCTGCTCTAAGGACATAACATAGCCGTCGTAGGTAAGAATTTTTTTGCCGTTGTTGTATTTCTTTAGAACACGCCGGACAAGGAATTGGGGCATAAGCAGGCAGGCTCCTGCACGGTTTGCCAGCGCTTCATTGAATGACATCATTTCGTGAAGCAAATCCGGTGCATATGTCATCTCGCCGTCGTAGTTGCTGTGGAAGGCCGCTTTTGGTGTAATGGGAAGATGCTTGTCCAAAACAAAATGAGCGCCTTCGTGCGCGACTGTGAAGCGCTTACGGCCTATCTCAGACGGGCGTTGCAGGTACTTGTCGATCACTGCAGTGCCTGCAGGAAAGACTACCTGTGTGTTTTCATTATTACGCTTAATCCATATTGGCCTGATGCCATCGGATAAAAAGCCGATCCTTCCGGGATCGGGCTCAGCAAATGTTTCGTAGACGATTGGAATTCCCAGATATTCCGTAACAAAGGCTTCGATATCCACACAGTGCAAGTCTTTATATTGCTTGCACTTGAAAAAGTCCTTTATCATGGCTTCACAGAGGTTTTCAATCTCGTCATAAGTAGTGAACTTCTTCACTGCCTTCACCTCCTGACAAAGCCATCACATACCATTTGTGATTGACTCGGTAAATATATTTTTCCGCACTACCGATAATTACCGTGTAGCGAATTCCTTCATATTCACCAGTGGGAGAATCGCTGTAGTATAGCACCCGCGCAATCTCAAAGCGTCTGCCATCCGCCCATAATACAGACTTCGGAATCAAAATGCCGTCAGACTGCATCTCGGCGTCCACTTTAACAGATACTTTTTCAACTGCGCTTCCTCCCGTCAAAGTCGCTTAATTACATGCTGTGCCACACCTTGAACGACAAGCTCCTTGACGATTATCATCTTATCTGGATAAACGTCTTGGTTCATGTATTCAAGTATGGAATGACCTCTTTTATCAAATCCGCCGAAGCGTTTGAGCGTGCTATTGCCCCCATCGTCCAGGGCGACGACAATATCGCCGATATCAGCGCTCTGTTGTTTGCGGATAACGACCATATCACCTTCGTCAATGCCGACATCCATCATAGAGTCACCCCTGGCACGGAGGATATAGAAATCGCCTTTACCGAAAAGGCTGGCAGGAAGATTCAGATACTCCTCAACATATTCCTCTTCAGGAGTTGCCTCGCCGCAGGGAATGCTTCCAACAATCTTAGCCGACGAAAGGAACATGTTCTCAGAATTGAGTTCCCGCGTTTCAATCGTATCTCCGGTATAGACCAGTCCTTGGCCTTCGTCGTTCATCTCAACGAGGTACCGGTAAATGGTTGTCCGGCTGACACCTAAATCGTCGGCGATGTTTTTGAGAGAAGGAGACCTGCCGTATTCCCGCTTCCAGTCGTTAACGAAATCATAGATCTTTCTCTTCAGTTCTAAGCTTTTTGATCTCATCGGTATCGCCTCCGTTTCGTATCCGTAACAACCGTTTCGAATAGTTATATTACATTCATTTCAGCAAAAAATTCAATGCGAAGATGCAAAAATGAAGGGACGTTATCGCCCCTCCATAGGTTTGTACATTTTATGTCTTGTCAATTTCATTGGAAATACCGGCGCATGCTTTCTGTAACATCTCGTTGTAGCATTCTTTAATATCCACTGGTGCTTTGATTTTCACTTTCCCTCCGAAGCCAAATACCCAGCTATAGAAAATGTGGCTGACCGCAAGCTTCGCAATAATCCGGAAGGAATCCATGTCGTTTGCATACACCTTAATATCCTCACCAAACTTGTCTATAATTGCATCCATTACAGAATTATCACAAACAAGTTCAACTTCTTTATGATCACCGTTATACATCCGAAACATGGTATTCGAATATAAATTGATATCAAAGGATTTTGGCATAGGAACAGCCTTGTCCTCAAGAATTTCCGGGTTCTTGCTGATCCGATCTACACGAAAGCAACCAACTTCGTCATATTTGTCTGAAAAACCAACAACATAGTAGTAGTCGCCATTCCAAACAAGTTTGTATGGGCTGAACTTATAAATATACCCGTTATGCTTTTCTGTCTTCTCTTTACGCACGTTATAAGTGAAATACTTAAAGGCAATTTTTTTCTTCTGGTTGATCGCTCTGTTTATGGTGTCGACGATTAACAGCAATTGTTTGTTTTCGCCCTTAACACGTCTCTCAACGTCAATGTTGCGCACTAATTCTTTGGATAGGTAAGGTCCTGCAAGCTTGCTGAGCTTGTCCGCAAGTGCTTGGCTTCTGCTTTTGCTGATAAACTTTGATGAAACCACTGCATCAATAAGTACTTTCAGCTCAGCAGTGTCAAAGTCGCGGCTCACAATATGGTATAGGTTCTGGGATGACTTAATAAACTCAATGTCAAAGTCAGCCGCCATCAGCAAGTCTATGTCTTCTTTTATGGTCTTACGCCTTTATCATAACGCGACCAACGCCTATCTCATCAACGGCATTTAATTCATTGTTAGGTGAAAAAATAAATGCGTCATTCGTTATTGCATCTATGGCTTTTGTAGGCCAACCGTTTCGGATATAAAATGATCCATGTTTATTAATTTGCATTGCATTTTCCCTCTCTGCTTGTCATTCTTCTTCGATAACCTGCATCAGGTCTCCAATATCACAATGAAAGACCTTGCAGAACTTAACCATAATTTCCATTGAAACCGGAAGTCCTTTGTTTAGCTTCGTCATCGTATATGACGTGACATCAGCCGCTGCAGCAAGGTCCTTTTTCTTCATTTTGTTTTTCTTTAACAGTATCCAAAGCTTCTCGTAACTGATAATCATAAGGAGCCTCCACTCTGTAAAACAGGCATCTGTGCACAAGCTATAGATATACATGTTGCAGTATACCACAAAATAATCAATTATTCAACGAGTTTCGCAAAGTTTAAATAGTGAGTCCTGTAGGATTACAATAGAAGAGTTACAGCGAGAAGGAAAAAGGAAGCAAATAGGTAAACAATTGTGGTAAAGTTGAGTTAACAGACAAAACTTACAC
>QMCD01000418.1_pt1 | contig 29475 bp, 22 predicted proteins | sample 1821841 | NCBI WGS metagenome assembly QMCD01 (sample SAMN01991225, study PRJNA193472) | Termite gut metagenome, whole genome shotgun sequencing project. | isolation source: worker | host: Macrotermes natalensis | reverse complement strand
CGTCGGGGTCGTCGGCCGGTGTGGGGATGAGCGCCGGGCCGGGGGTGGGAGGCGCCGACGGTCGGGCCGTGCCGGGAGCCGGAGCGGAGTATGAGCCCGAGCCTGAACTTGCCCCTGCTACCGAGCCACCTTCACTTTTGCGGCCGAGGAGCTTGAGGTCGTTGGCAACGATCTCGATGCCGGAGCGTTTACCGCCGTCGCGGTCGGTCCACTCGTTGGAGCGAATAACCCCCTCGACGTAGATCTGGCTACCCTTACGAACGTATTTGTCGGCCACGTCGGCCAGCCCGCGCCACAAAACGACCGAGTGCCACTCGGTGTGCTCCTTAGTCTCCTGAGTCTGGCGGTTGAATATTCGTTCGGTCGTCGCGAGTCGTACCCGGGCAACTTTAACGCCATTTTCAAGAGTCCTAACCTCGGGGTCGGCCCCAACGTTACCTACCAAAATTACCTTGTTGATCATAGATTTTCGATGATTTTTGTGAACAGTTTAGTCATTTTCTTTTCCGCCAACGCGCCCTGTCGCTGGACGTCCTCGTGGTCGCCCGTCTCGTCCGAAAGGCCGATGTTGGTGATGATCGACGCACCGAAGACGGGAATACCAAGGTGGCGGGCGGCGATAACCTCGGGAGTGGTCGACATACCGGCGGCGTCACCACCGATAGCCCCGAAATATTTATATTCGGCCTGGGTTTCGTAAGTGGGCCCGGTGCCGCCGACGTAGACTCCGAACTGAAGAGAAATGTTTTCAACAGTGGCGATTTTTTTCGCCAAAGCGATCAGCCCAGGGTCGTAACAACCGTGCATATCCGGAAAGCGAGGCCCGAGCTCCTCGATATTAGGCCCGACGAGAGGGTTGGGAATCAGGTTGATATGGTCGGTAATGACCATAATGTCGCCGGTGTGGAAGTCGGGATTGACTCCGCCGGAAGCGTTTGAAACGAATAACGTTCGGATGCCCAGGAATTTCATCACGCGGACGGGAAACACGATCTGCTGAGGAGTCCAACCCTCATAGAAGTGGAACCGACCCTGCATAGCAACAACGCGTTTACCGCCCAGAGTACCGAAGATCAGTCGCCCCTTGTGTCCGGAGACGGTCGACACGGGAAAGCCGGGAATGTCCTTATACTCGATCGCCGCCGTGATCTCGATATGCTCCACCAATCCCCCAAGTCCCGTCCCAAGAATTATCCCCACCTCGGGCCCCTCGCCCCACGCGCCCCCCCAGCTACGGCACTCAGCGAGAATAGAAGAGGCTGTTTCTTTGATTTGTTCTAACATCGTATTCCAGTTTTTTGAAGAACTCGTCCCGTGTCTCCTCGATGAATCCCATCTCGATGGGTTGCACCCAGATGCGTGCCCGAAGAGTGGGTGAGATCTTCGTCCCGCGGCCCAACTTGACGGCGTCTTTCTCCGTGGTCACGATCACCGCCTCGGGCCCGGCGGCGTCCAGAGCCTCCTCCATATGGCGCAAGTCGCGAACGTTGTAGGGGTGGTGGTCGCTGTAAATCAGGTCGCTCATCAGGCGGTACTTCGAGCGTATGTTGTCCACGAACGGTCGCGGGTTACCCAGGCCCGCCATAGCGACGACTTTACTACCGGCGGGAATGTGGCGGTCGTGAGGTGCGTCGTCCGGAAAAGCGGGGTAGAGTGCGCCAGTTATCACGCGGGTGAACGAAAGGTTCTGGAAAGGCAACAGTTCGAGGTTGTTACGGGTGATACGGCGATCGAGGGGAGTCATACCGGCAGGGCAACGGGTCACCACAACGTAATGAGCACGGCGCATTTGGCTCGGCTGGTCGCGTAATCGGCCCAAAGGGAGCAGGTGGTCTTTGTCGATGGGGCGGGTGTAGTCGACCATCACGATGTTGAGCTTGGGCTCGACCTTACGGTACTGGAACCCGTCGTCGAGAATGATCAGATTGATCTCGGGGTGATCTTTTTGGATGCGCTCGATGGCAAGGTTACGGTCTTTACAAACCACGACAAGCGTATCGGGGTATTTCAATTTGATCTGTTTAGGCTCGTCGCCCACGCGGCGGTAAGAGTCGTTAGCCTCGACCACGAGGTAACCTTTAGATTTGCGTTTGTAACCGCGAGAGACGAGAGCGACGTTGTAACGTTCGCGAAAGTGGCCGATCAACATTTCGCACATCGGAGTCTTACCGGTACCGCCGACGGTGATATTACCAACGCACAAAACCGGAATGTCCCACGAGCGAGATTTCTTGACACCACCGTCGTACAGCTTGTTTCTCAACGAGATAGCCAAGCCGTATATCCACGAAACGGGTGCAGTCAGGAGTTTAAGCATCGAGCGAAATTACAAACCGCTCAAAGTTAGTAAATTATTTTCAAATGTTTGTTAACTGTGTCGATTAATTTTTCAGGATCGTCGGCGCTGACAAGGTACCGCTGCTCGTAGATGTCCTCGATCATAACCAATCCCTGCCAGGACGAAGCGTAGACCTTAACCAGGTCCCAACTCTTTCCGTCGAGCCAGTAACCGAAGTAACCACCGACGCCGAGGCTCGCGAAAGTGGGAAAGAATCGCCGCAAGTCGCCACGCTCGACGCGACGGATGCTACGAAGGTGGTTGTAGGGGATGTGGGTGATCTCGACAACGCAACGGATCTCGACGGCCTCCTTGGTGATGCGGATCGAGCGAGGAACGCTCAACAGGGTGAGAGTCCCGGCGGCAACGGCCACGGAAGTACACCAGGCGGGAAGGTAACCGCCGGGAGAAAGAGACCACATCAGAGCGAGAACGACGGCAACCGCCCCGACGACGCACCAGGTGGTGATGCGTGCCCGACGGTCGAGCCGGTATTTAAAAACTGTTACTGTCATTGTCCAAAATCGTTTGCGCGACCAACAGGTCGAGCGGTTCGGTGATCTTTATGTTGCGGCGCTCGCCCTCGCACAGGGTGACGGGGAAGCCGGCCGCCTCGACCAAAGAAGCGTCGTCGGAGAAATCTTCGGTCGCGTTTTCGTATGCCCGGCGAAGAATGTCGGCCCGGAAAATCTGAGGCGTTTGGACGGCCCGGAGCGAGGAGCGGTCTACGGGGGTTGAGGTTTGGTTGGGTGTCTCGGGCGCGGTTGTGCGGCGGATACTGTCGTTGAGCGAAACAACCGGAACAGCCGAACCGTGGGCCCGGGCGGTCGCGATGGCGCGAGCGATCAGTTCGCGGCTAACAAGAGGCCGGGCAGCGTCGTGAACTGCGATCAGGTCGCAGTCGGGGCTCAGCTGTTGCAACGCGTTACGCACCGAAGCAGTCCGAGAGGCCCCGCCTTCGCAAGTCTTATGAGGCGAGGCGTCGAATGAGTCGAGCATACCGGGAGGCAGGGCGACGACGATCTCGGCCGCGCCACAAAAGGCCTCCACAGACCACGCAAGAATGGGCCGGCCGGCCAGAGGCAAAAACTGCTTGGGAGACTGCGCTACCACTCGTGTTCCGGTCCCGGCGCGCATACGCTCTCCGGCCCCGGCGGCGACAATTATAACTCCGAGTCGATTCATTTCGTGAACCAAAAATAGGCAAAAATTTGGAAAGCGGCAAAAATTGTATTACCTTTGTCCCCACATCGCGGGGTGGAGCAGTTGGCAGCTCGTTGGGCTCATAACCCAAAGGTCGGAGGTTCGAGTCCTCCTCCCGCTACAAAAGGGGTCTGAACAGGCCCCTTATTTCTGTGTTTCGGGGTGTGGTTGTGTGTGTTGTTCCGTCGCCCCTTGCTTTTCTCAGAAAAAATCCCTAAATTTGTTTTAGTCAGAAAAAACCTGTACCTTCGCGCGCCAAGTGTTGCGCGCGCGTGCAGAAAAAATCTGTCGCCGCAACGCAATATGAACTCCGACAGAGGCGTTTATAGAACAAAAACTTCAAATAAAAAGAACGTACGAAAACAAATTTTAACTTAACCAAAACACAATGTGTATGAAAAACCTGTTTTTTGTTGTGGCGATGGCTATGGCTGTCGTCGTGAGCGGATGTACTAAGGACACCGGCTCGAAAAAAAGTGAACAGAACACACGTCTGGTCATCAAGATCGGCGGCGAATCTGCCACGCGTGGCACGGAAGCAACTGCTGCCCAAAACGTGATCGAAATCGAACCTACTCGTTCGCACGTCTTTGTGGTAAATGCCCAAGGACTGGTGGTCGCCTCGGAAACCCTTTCGGCTGCCGCTCTTCCCAGTGGCGGGGGGCAGGAGATCGCAGAGCCTGTTCCGACAAACTCGAAAGTTTATGTCGTGGCCAACATTCCCGCGGCAGACTACACTACCGCTTTCAAGAATCTGACCAATCTGGCCGACATCAAGGCGTCGACCTCGGCTATCTCGACCCAAACCACCTATATGAAGCCCACGATGGCTAACAGGGCAGGTACCGAAGTCTCGATCGATGTGGATGACGTCAATCCCGAACTGGCAACAGTTACCGTGGCTGTGGCTCCGGTGATCTCGCGTCTCGAACTGCACGGCGTGCAGGCTGCCGCTACGGACGACGCGGTAGGTAAGATCACTGCGTTCAACGTTGCGGGTGTCTATGTGGACAGCTACTTCCAACGTTTCGCATACGACGGCTTGGCTATCGACGGTCAGGAAGCTATCGAAATGGAGCAGACAGAGGACTTCACGGGTGCCCTTGCCGACAAGATGGGTGACGCAGGAAGCTGGCCGGGAGCCGGCGATCCGATCGCAGCGAAACCCACCGAAGGTGTATGGGCCTATCAGGTCGCCCCGGGAGGTATGCCTCGCTTTATCATCGCGCTGACGGGTGTGAAGTTCAGCCCCAAAGGCGGTGGTCCGGAAGCAGACTGGGCGGAAGATCCCTGCTATCTGACACTGACAGAATACACCGGTATGACCGAGACCGCCTTTACGCCGGGCAAGGTCTATCGCGTGGGAACCGCGGGCAAGGAACTCGTATTCGGTCCCGACAACCTCTGGCCGACACCCAACCCCGATCCCAAAGCAGGGCTGAAGGTGAACGTGACGGTCGACGACTGGACCTTCGGAGACTATTCGGGTGTACTGGCGCGATAAGAATAATCTACGGTTGAATAAAAAATTATGAATAAGATGAAGAAAATATGGATCATTGCCTTTGCAGTCCTGGTGGCTGTCGGGCTGGGTTCGTGCATCAAGAGCGATGACGGACCAAAAAACAAAGACGAAGTAAAAAAGGCGCGGCTGACAATCCAACTCTCGGGAGTGAAGAAAGTACAGACGCGTGCAACGGAGGAAGGCGCGAACGAGAACGCTCTTGAGCTTGTCGATGCTCGAAGCATAATCTTCGTTGCCGATCCGAGCGGCACTATCGTTCAAGCGGTCAACATCGACTCGAGCGAAGCAGTAACGCCCGGTACCGGTCAGGAACTACCCATTGAAGTAGCCATTGGATCTTCGGTCTACGTCGTGGCAAACATTCCAGCAGGATCCGACTACACGACTGTCTCGGGAGCTGCGACTCTGAATGATGTTAAGAACGCTGTTTCGGCGATCACAACTCAGACAGGGTACGAAGAGCCGACTATGGCCAATGTCGATGGTGCGGAAGTCGCAGTCACTACGGATACCGGAAGCGATGGTGTAGAGACCGTTACCGTAACCATCCAGCCCTTGATCGCACGTCTGGAGATCGCCGCTATGCAGGCGAAAGCGGACGCTGCAGGCAACACCATCACGGCTTTCGACGTGACGGGTGTATTCGTGGGTGAGTTCTACCCGAGCTTCGACTATACCGGTGGCTCGGATGGAGAGCTGGTATCGTATATAGACGACATCATCGAAGCTTCGGAAGAAGACGATGTACCCACTGCTCTGGGAACCATCTTTACGGGCTGGGAGGCGTATATGAAGGACTTGGAGTCGGTAAGTGCCGCAGGAACCCCGCTGATCGCGCAGGAACCCACCGATGAGGAGAACTTCGTTTGGGCATACAACGTTGTGGCTGGAAGCAAGCCCGAATTCGTGGTACGTCTCGAAAACATCGAGTATACCAACAGTGCCGGTACTGCACTGGAACTGACGGGCCCGCGCTATCTGACAGTTGTCGGCTACGACAGCGATAACGATGGTGTCGACGATGTCTTGACAGGATTCGCACGCGGCGAAGTGTACCGTGTGGGTCTGATCACCACGGGAAACAGCAACTTCCAGTTCGACTTCTCGCACCTGAGCACGGTGCCCTACGAAGAGAGCGTCCGGTTGACTGTCGGTGTGGTGGTTCAGCCGTGGAACATCACGGACTACAGTCCGATCTTCAACAAGTAATAAAAGCTACGCAGAAACAAAGGGCGGGCGGGGATGATTACCCCGGTCGCCCACAGAAAAATAATAATAATCAGGGCAGCAAAGTGATGAGAGAAAAGAGCATAACAATCCTCGCGAACGCGGCAGTGGCGGTTGTGGTACTCGTTGTGACGATGGGATGCTATCTGAGAGACGACACGGGAACAGAACCAATAACACCGCCGGAACCAATCGTAGTACCGGTCGAAGTGGAATTTACGACCAACGCGAAGGGAGAAGATCTTATTAAAGAAGTACTGGGAGGGTTCCATCTGTTTATCTTCGACGAGGGAACCAGAATGCTGGTGGCGGTGGAAGAGGTGAAGCGAGCCCAGATAATCTCGGGAGACATTGCCTTGAGGCTGCCACCCGGACTATACACCTTCGTGGCGTGGGGAGGCTCGGGAGAGAGGCTGGATGAGAGCGGGTTCGAAGTAGTCGATCCGGTGAACGAGTATGCGCAAGAGTATGGAGAGGTTGAGGTAGGAAAGACAACTCTGGAGAGCTTCCGACTGAAAGTTACAACAACCACGCACGCAGACGATTACACAATTCCGGCAGACGGCGCATTCGACGAACTGTTCTATGCGATGGCGGAAAGGGTGAGGATTGAGCCGGATAAGGATCCAAACGTGAACTTCAACTTCATACGGAATTCGAATCTGTTGAGGGTGAAGCTGGTGGGGATCGACTGGCTGGCGACGAGGGCGGCGTTTGTGCCGAAGGTCTATGTGACAGGGCGAAACGGGTCGTTCACGTACGACAACAATATCTCGCCGTATGCGGAGATAATACGGTACGACGCGCCGAGAGGAACGGTGGACGGGAACCAACTGACGATGGACATAAGGCTGCTGAGGCTCGATATGGCGCGGCACAAGAAAGACCCGATGTGGCTGTGGGTGGAGGACGCGGCGAACAACAATATCATAGCCAGAATCGACGTTATGAGTACGATACTTAAGGAGACAGACAATTACGGGCGTCCGAGGTATAAGTCTCAGGGAGATATAGACAGAGAAGAGATGTTCGAGATACGGATAGAATTCCGTGAACCCGACCCCGTGACAGGAAACATTACCATAATTGTGAACGATTGGGTGTTCGGCGAATATGCCCCGGGAGGAATCAAACCCTGGGTGCCGAAAACTCCGGAACCAGAAGAAGAAAAAAGAAGAAGGTATAAATAGAAGAATGAAGCTGTTGAAAAACATACTTTTTCTCGCTCTGATTGCGACAAGCCTCGCGAGCTGCGTTCGTGACGTTTATGAAAAAACGCCCGAGGGTGGCCAGGAGGTGGTCGACGACGGAGAAGTGATTATGAACCTGCGTATGCCGGGCCGTTTCCGCTCGACGAACGATACCCGTGCGCTCAGTACGGATGCGGAGAAAGAGGTGAAGAATCTGTGGGTGCTGATGTTCGACGACGACCGGTTGATCGAGATCACCAAAGCAACCTCGCGGGGAATGAACTCGTTTGCAGTAGGGTTGCCCTCGGCGGTTCCGGGAACGATGGTGAAACTGGTGTTGCTGGCAAACTCGGAAGAAATCATCGCCGGCAGCATAGGGTTCGATCCGGATGCGGTACCAGACAGGGACTATGCCGATCTGATGCCACTCATCAAAGCCTCGATCTCGGGCCCGATGTTCCTGTCGGGCAACGACCGTATACCGATGTGGGGCGAGAGCAAGGAGGATATCGAGATCAAGACAGGTGTACAGAGCACCCGAGTGACCCTGATGCGCTCGGTGGCGAGGATCGACGTCGGGGTGGGAAAGTACACAGAAGATGAGTTCGGGGCGTTTACCTGGAATGGGCTCACGGGAGCAACCGGAAGCCCGAATGCCAAGCCGATACCGTTCGAGATGACGGCAGTGTATGTGATCAAGCCGAATACCCAGTACAGGGTGGCACCGGTGTTGTCGAATATCCGAAACGCAGGCTCGGATGCGCATCCCTCGGCAGTAAGTCCGTCGATTCCGGCAGGAGCGCCGCAATTCAACTCTTTTGAAGACCTGACATCGGAGGAGGTCTTCCGGTTCAACGTGCAGAACGGAAAGTTCACAACGCAAGATATCTACATCCCAGAAGCAGACATAATAAGTGGACAACACAGGACGAGGATGGCGCTCGTGGTGGGAGGACACTATGCGGATGACGATGAGGAGACGTACTACAGGGTGGACTTCGCGGACGGAAACAGGTATGACAATGTGCTGAGGAATCACCTCTACTCGTTCAGCGTGATGAACGTGATGAATAGAGGTATGTCCACCGTGCAGGAAGCGTACAACTCGCAAGCGGTGAATATGTCGGTAGACGTACTGGACTGGGACGAGGCCATAATCAACAACATCTGGTTCGAAGGGTCGAAATACTTCGCAATGGACAGGCAGAGTGTGGTGTTTAGTCCGTTCCCGGGAGAGACTCTCTACATAAACATCAAGACGAATATCGAAAAGTTCGACTTTGTACACACCGCCGAAGAGAATCCGGAAGTGAGACTGTCGAGCGACCCGACAGACGGAAAACTTACATACAACGGAAGCCAGTTTCTGGGATATCAGTACACGCTCATCAAGAAGGAACCGACCGCTATGGCCGACGATGAGTATGTGCTGGAGATATACAACCCGGGAGACAACATCGGAGTAGACCCGGACGAGGAACGATATATAGACTGGACGATCCGGGCAATGGAAGCGCTGAAGATACACTTCAGTGTCGATCAGGAACACTCCGAAGGAGATATCTCGTTACAAGACGGTCAGGGAACCTTCATACCGCCCGAAGGAAACTCGGAGAGTCCGCTACCCATAGAGATATACTCGATGTTCCCGGTGGAACTGACCGCAACGGATACCGCAACGGGCGGACCGGCCGACTGGATCGACTTCGGCAACACGAGCGGTCTGAGTTCGGCCTCGGATGGCAGAGACTACTATTTCTACAATCACGAACTGGTGGTGGGGTATTTCCAATATGGAGAAAACAACCACGGAACAACCGATCGGACGGCGGTGATAAATGTCTACATCCCGGCAGACGGAACGAGTGTGAACTACACCGTAACGCAGAGGGCACCGTATGTGCGGATCGACAGGGAAACGATCTCGGAGTCGAGACCGCTGAGCGGAACAACCCAGGCAGTCGTGTCGGTAGATGTGTACACCAACATACAACCGGGAGACCTGATCGCACGTCAGACGGACGGTGATGTGAACCTGATCCACCTCATCGACCCAACCGGTTTGCTCGAACAGCACGACCCGCGAAACCCGGGAAACAGGCGGTTCGGAGTGAGGGTGAGGTTTGACGACACGCAGGAAGGATCGTATGGTGCGACCTTCGAGGTGGAGGACAGGTATGGACACTATGGAGATATGCCGGCAGAGACGGTGAGAGTAGTCGTCCCGCCGAAAGACGAGGTGTTCAACGGTTTCTGGCACGGAGCAACATTCTATGGAAACGGTCTGTGGCAACCGGAAGAGATGACTCTGTCGATGAAGGAAACGGGATATGTATTCCCGTGGAATACGACCTCGGTGACGGGAGTGGCGGTGTCGAACATCGGGCTCGCGCCGGATGCGGAACGAATGTCGGAAGACGAATTGGATCGCTTGACGATGAGCAATCCGGTAGACTATAACGATGGCAACAGCTCGCAATTGTATGAAATTTCGTATACGCCCGAGAAAGCATCGTACGCCGCGCCGAGCAACCACAGTCTGGCATTCATCTCGACCCTGGAACCCAATATTGTAGAGGAAGATGTCGACATTAAGCTCGGACAACAGGTTCTGAGAGTGGGCGAAAACGCATACGGAAGCAGGCGATTCGACTGGAAAGGCCACAACAAAATAGGCACGGAAAGTGAGATAGATATCACGGCAAATGTGGGCTGGAGAGCCGATGTGGAACTCGAACCGTATGGGCAGTGGTTCAAGGTGAGAGCCGAAAACAAGAACGATGATGAGCGAAACACAGGCGACTACAACAATGCAGGTTTTGCCGAAATGGACGACCGGGTATATGAACCATACAAGCTGGAGCCGGACGAGATATATGAAAACAATCTGACGGGAATACTGGTTAACGAAACAGAGATGCAATTTACGGTGGATGAACTCGACTTTGCCGACCTCGCACCGGCCTTTGAACCGGAGTCGCGGCAAGCAACGATCACCATACGAAACAACGACTACGATGTCAGTAAGCTCGGAGCCTCGAACCCCGCGCCGATAATCATAACCCAGTGGAACAGGGTGCTGGTAAACCGAGGCGTCTCGCCAGCCCTGCCCGAAACGAACAGGCCGCTGACGAACGATCATCTGGAGACGGAGTATACGTTCACCGCGCGAACGAACCTCGATTCGGTGTATGTCGACTTCTGGGAACTGGCTCCGGATGGGACCCGGGGAGCCACTCCGTTGAAGAGGGTGAAGTATCAGACCAATGCCGATACGTCGAATACCCCCATTGTGGTCAACGTGGCCGGTGTAAAGCTACCAGACCCCGATGTCCGTCAACGAAATCTGCTGATAGCACTCTCGGGATCTACGCTCGAACAAAGGCACGAACAAAGGCTGGGGGTGTGGAGTCAGGCAAGCTCCAATCCGCATCCGGGACTGCCGTTTGACAAGATAGGCTTCCCGGCGCCTCCGGGAGTACTCGGTGTGAATGCCGAGACCGGGGAGCTGACTCTGCGGGGTTCGAAAGAATATGGCGAATTCCCGGAATTTGTGGGGATTCACTCTGAGCCTCTCTCAACGGAAACCGTATATATCGCTCTGTTCAAGCGAGGTTCGTTAGTCGGTCTTCGTTCGGGTGGTCCAGGCGGTTATGACAAAAGTCAGGACGCTATCTGGGCAGCACCTCAGTATGATGTAGAGAATATGGGTTCAGCGTGGACTGATATTCCGATGTCACCTACGGCGAACGACCCGTTCCCTGCAAATAATGAACTGTTGGGTTATGGTGACCCGTGTTCTTACGCAGATGGTCACGGTGGAGAAGGCCCGTGGAAGACACCTTCCGCCACGTCGTCATCATATCAAGGTCCTAACGGCTGGATCGCCCTGGAAACATACTACGGTGCCGGCGGCGAATCAAAACTAACAGACAAGGGACCATATAATTTGACGATAGATACTCCTTCCGGAGCTATGTCGGTGGCGGTATCTGGTGGTCATCCTGCCGTGGATCAGAATCTATTCCTACCATATTTTGGTTATAGAGCTGATGGTACATTTACGAATAACGATGCTCAACAGAGAATGTTCTGGACGTCATACGGAGGGAATTTCTTAGGTTTGGGAAGTGGAGGATTCCTTCTGAATCAGGGACCAGGTATTAGTACCACTGATGCCTTCCCGATTCGATGCGTGCCTAAGTAATCATAGGCTGAATAATGAGAAAGCACCCCAGCGTGTGGAGGGGTGCTTTTGTTTTTGCGGGAGACGAAAATTTTGTGTACTTTTGTGGCCGCGGAAAAGTTCTGGTCTCGTAGCTCAGTTGGATAGAGCAACAGCCTTCTAAGCTGTCGGTCAAGCGTTCGAATCGCTTCGAGATCACGAGAGAAGCAGAGAGTTGTGTCTGAAAAGGCACGACTCTTTTCTTTTTCCTTGCATACAATTTGCATACAACTTGGCGGAATGATTTTGGATCGGGTTAGATTTGTTGCCGGTTCTCTCGTGGAGCCGTCGCTGCACCATCCCATTCTCATTTGGTAGCGGACTCGCAAGGTTGGAAAAGTAAATCCGCAAGGTTTTCCGCAGGAAACTGGCGCGAAGCGACGGCCACGACCTTGCGGATTTGCTTTTCCAACGTTACCTTTGCGAACAAAGGGAGAAGGGTTTTTACAGCCACTCCGCAACTCCACCGTGATGGGAACACGTTCCACGGCGGCTTCGGCTAAAGCTATACGTGCCATCTCGGCATCTCGCCGTTGCTCCTGCGGGTGGAGAACTATAGCGAGTCGGCGATTGTACCACCTCGCCGCGAGAGTTTGTGTAATATCCATTCCCACTACTTGTACTTTTCGTATTAATGACAACCCGTTTGTGGTCAGTTAAATACCGCGAATACAAATAGCCTATATGCCCTCGGTGAGTAATACATATCCACTCATTGTCTCCGTCCTCCGATACAACAACTTCTGTTCCGCGAGGTAAAACAATCAATACCTTACTATAAGTATTAGGCTCCTCCCGCAGATTTAGATTTGCCGAAGTGTATTTGATTCTTTGTGCATTAACGGAAAACGAAAATAAGAGCAGAGCAAATAACAATAGGAGTTTCTTCATAATATCGGACGTAGTTTAACGAGATTGGTATGCCCACAAAAAGCAGACCAAACCTCAAAAATCACGATATTCTTCCCAACTCCACCCTCAGCGAGTAGTCATCCGGCTCGACTTCGACTTCTTCGAGGTCGTAAAGGATGAGATGGTTTTGGTTGGAAAATTCGACACGATAACGTTCTTCTTTACCGAAATGAGTTGTTGTTAAAAGGTGCTCGGCAGGATCGTACTCGTAAGTCAGTTTCTCGGGGGCTTCATCGCCGCCCTGGGTTAAGAGCACGCCGTCGGGCAGAAACTCCCATAAATACTCTCCGGGCGCGAAGTTTCTAAAGGGGTTCCACCCGCCGGGAAGGTTGGCACTCCAGCAGGCGACCTGCCATTTTCCGAGAAGTTGTTCGTTTTTCATAGGACGCGAAGTTTTTAGCAGTTAATTTACTTGCGCCTCAAAAAAGAGACGCGGTAACAGCTCCCTATCAGTCGGCCGTGCAAGCCTCGAAACCGGAAAACTGCCCCGCGCCCGAAGTAGCCACAGGCATAGATAATGCCGCGACACACTTCGAGTTGGCAATCTCGATCCGATTTCTAAACCCCACCGTCGCCGATGGGTTGCACGTTTACTGACAGGATCAAAGAGTTGTCACTCTTTTATGTTAATGCAAATATACGCATTCTTTTTTACATTTTGACTCCCTTGAGGATTGCTGTAAAGATAACGATTTTTTGAATTAAGTGAACAGGAATTTGTCGTACTTCAGCAACTCTTTTTTGTAGAAAGAAGCGACGAATCGAAAAAAAATATATATTTGCATGGGGCGAAATAGCCTACACCAAAAAACGAAAACCCGACAAAATGAACAAAACTTCAACCGTCACCCTACGCGAGGTGCAGGAATGGGTGATGAAACTATGGCTCGAAAGCGAAAAAGCAATCACCCCGGCAGAACGCAAAGACCAACAAATGTATGCCACGATGATCCGAAACCAGGGAGACAAAACCTTCCTGTCGAAGATGCTCGACGAGTCGTCGCAGATCCGCGACTCGAAGAAGCTGGCGAAGCGAATCAAACACCACATCGACACGTATGGCGTACCGGAGTTCTTCAACGGCTGGTTCAGGTTTCTGTTCAAAGCATACGCCTCGTTCGGATACCATTTCGATTTTGTAGCAATCCCGATAATTAAGTGGCAACTGAGGGAGCAGACCGCGGGAGTGATTATCAATGAGGCGCGCCCACATCTGACCCGACACCTTGCAGACCGCTCGCAAAGCAAAATAGGACAGAACGTGAATCTTTTGGGTGAGGTGGTGCTGGGTGACGGCGAGGCTGACAAGCGCTATCACCACTATCTGGAAGCACTCGAAGCGCCCGACATCAACTACATCTCGGTAAAAATATCGGGTATCTACGCGCAACTGCACGCCCTGAACTACGAGGAGAGTTTCCCGGAGCTGGTCAACCGAATGTCGGCGCTATACCGGAAGGCGATGGAGTTCCCGTGGGTGGATGAACTGGGCGTGAAACACCCGAAATTCATCAACCTCGATATGGAGGAGTACAAGGACTCACACCTGACGATGAAGGTATTCAAGGCGACGCTCGCCAAGCCGGAGTTCAAGGACTACGTCGCGGGGATCGTTATCCAGGCCTATCTGCCGGATGCGTGGGAGTTCCAGACCGAGTTACTTGAGTTTGCGAGTCAGAGAGTGGCGGCGGGTGGTGCACCGGTAAAGATGCGTCTTGTGAAGGGAGCAAACTTGGAGATGGAGAGTGTGATCTCGTCGCTACGCGGGTGGCCCAATCCGGTGCTGGGGAGCAAGGTGGAGGTCGATGCGAACTATCTTTCGATTCTGGAACGAGCCCTGAAGCCGGAAAATGCGTCGGTATGCAGCGTGGGTGTGGCGTCGCACAACTTTTACTCGATCGCGTTCGCCTACCTGACGGCGCAGCGCAACGGGACGGGAGAGTATGTGACCTTCGAGATGCTCGAAGGGATGGCAAACCATCTGTGGAGAGCACAATCGACGCTCGGGAATCAGGTCATACTCTATACGCCGGTGGTGAAGAACGAGAGCTTCCTGAACGCAATATCGTATCTGGTGCGAAGGATGGATGAGAACACCGGGCCGGAGAACTTCCTCGCACACTCATTCGAACTGCGGCCCGACACCCCCGAGTGGGCGTTCCTTGAGGAGCAGTTCGCAGAGGCGTTCTCGCTCAAGGACAAGGTCGCGCACGTCAACCCGCGTCAGGCGCAAGACAGGCGAAAACCATACGAGGCCGTCGAACCGGTGGATGAAGTGTTCCGCAACGAACCTGATACCGATTTCGACCTGAGGCAGAACCAACTGTGGGTCGAAGAGATTGTCAAGAAATGGAAGCGGTCGGCAGACGACGTACCGACGGTAATCCCGACTCAGATAGGGGCCGAGGAGGAGGTCAATGAACGGCAGGCGGTATACAAAGACCGCTGTCAAGACGACCAGGTGACGGTGTGCACAATGTCGCAGGCCGACAGCGGACAGGTGCGCCGGATCATCGAAACAGCCGATGCCGACCCGGCAGGCTGGCGCACGAGGCCGCTGGCCGAACGCCGCAAGATACTGTATCGCGCCGCGGATAACATTGCCGCGATGAGAGGCGAGCTGATCGGATGTATGATGGCCGTGACGGGCAAAACGGTGGTCGAGGGTGACGTAGAGGTGTCGGAAGCGATAGACTTTGCGAGGTTCTATCCGACGTCGATGATCGAGTTTGAGAAACTGGAGACGGTAACGTACAAGCCGAAGGGGGTGATATTGGTCATATCGCCGTGGAACTTTCCGTGCGCTATTCCGTGTGGAGGGGTGGCGTCGGCGTTGGCGGGCGGTAACTCGGTGATACTCAAACCAGCGACTGTGGCGGCTCCTGTCGCGTGGACTCTGGCCAAAGCATTCTGGGATGCAGGTGTCCCGAGAGAGGCGCTTCAGGTCATTATCACCGACCGCGAGGCTCTGGGAGTGCTCACAACAGCGCCCGAAATCCGGCACATTGTGCTGACGGGAGGAACCGACACCGCGCAGAATATCACGCGAGGAAACCCCTCGACACCACTTTCGGCCGAGACGGGAGGAAAGAACACAATCATACTCACCGCCTCGGGCGACCGAGACAAGGCGATTATGAACGCCGTGGCGTCGGCATTCGGCAATGCGGGACAGAAGTGTTCGGCCTGCTCGCTGTTGCTGGTCGAGGCGTCGGTCTACGACGATCCGGAGTTCAGGGCAAAACTTACCGACTGCGCCTCCAGCCTAAAGGTGGGCAGTGTGTGGGATATCGGCAATGTCGTCGGCCCGATGGTCACCAACCGGAACGACAAACTGCTGGAGGCGATAGGAAATATGGAACCGGGACAGGAGTGGCTCGTCGCGCCGCGATGGGTCGATGGACTCAAGTATTGCCTCGCGCCGACGATTCTGTGGGGCGTGCGTCCGAACCACTTCGCGTTCCAAAACGAACTGTTCGGCCCTGTGTTGAGTGTGGTGCGTGTGAGGGATTTACGCCAGGCGGTCGATCTGGTCAATGGTCTCGATTACGGCCTGACCTCGGGTCTGCAAAGTCTCGACGAAAACGAACAAAAGTACTGGACGGAAAACTTGTGTGCGGGCAACCTCTACATCAACCGCGGAATAACAGGCGCGATTGTCAACCGACAACCGTTCGGCGGAATGAAACTCTCGGCATTCGGCGGAGGGATTAAAGCCGGCGGCCCGAACTACGTGGCGTGCTTCCTCGATTTCGCCGACAACGGTGACGGCTCCGATTGGAAGGCTAACTACAACGAGGTGTGGGAGAGGGAGTTTGCCCACCCGCGCGATGTGAACGACCTCTATGGCGAGCAAAACCTGTTTCGCTATCTGCCACTGGGGAGTATGGCCCTGAGACTGTTCCTGGACGACACCCTCGAACAGGCCGAGATGATTGCGACGGCGGCCCGGCTTGCGGGTACGCCACTCGACATCAGTCTTGAAGCCACAGACCCGAAAGCAGATGCGCTCGAAAAGGCAGGGCACAGAGTGAAGCGCGAGTCGCTCGATGGGTTCATTGCCGGAATGCAGTCATACGAACGCTTCCGCACCTGCTCTTCGCGTATTCCGATGCAGATGTACGAAGCCGCTGCGGCGATAGACAAGTACATAGCTACCGCACCACCGGTACGCGAAGGTCGAGTCGAACTACTACACTACATCAAGGAGCAGAGCATCTCATTCGAATACCACCGCTACGGAAGCATAACCGAAAGACCGACGCTGGAATAACGGGTCGGGGGCGATCAGGAGCGGGGCGAGGTTAGCGACGGGGTTGGGATTATGGGACGGGGTCGAAGCCGGAACCGCCCCAAGGGTGGCAACGAGCGATACGTTTTGCGGCGAGCCAGGAGCCGCGGAGAAGCCCGTGTTTACGGAGGGCCTGGAGAGCGTATTCTGAGCAAGTTGGGGTGAAGCGGCAAGAGTGAGGGAGCAGGGGCGAGACGCAGAGCTGGTAGAGCTTGATCAGAGCGACGAACGGGCTGACAGCAACCCACTTAACCGCCTTAACAGCGCGCCGAAATTTGGCAGAGGATCTCTGAGACAGCATCGGATATACTCTTGTAATCGGGAATCGAAGGCGAGGGGGCGGGAGCGTTTTTGGCGGCGGGAGGCACGGAGCAGATCAGAGCAAGGTCGATGTGGCGACCCTCGGCGGCGAGGTGGGCCACGAGATCGCTCTTGTTCAGGCGATAACTCTCACGCATTCTGCGCTTTATCAGGTTGCGTTTCCAGGCCCGTTTGAAGGATTTCTTGGGAACTGAGAACAGCACTGAAACCCTTGAGGTGCCCTCTGCCGCCCCTTTTTCGGAGGCGTCGTTCGCAACAACGAAACAATATTTGAGTGGCCCCACGCTCCCGCGGCGACCCGTGGCGAAGAGGGCGTCGATGCGTTTGGTTGAGCACAACCGCTCGGATTTCGTAAGTCGGAACGCCGACATATGGCTAATTCTTAGCAGGCCCAGGAGCGGAAGGAGTGGTTTTTTTCTTCGCCTTCGCCTTGCGCAACTCTTTGAGCTGGTGGGCTTTGAGGAATTCCTCAGCCTCCTTGCTCTCGGGAGGCAACACCACTTCGCGAGTCGGCCGGCCGGCGTTATAATCGCCGATGAAAATGTCGAGCGCGCGCGACATCGAAGGAGCCTCAGGAGTAGGAGCCATTACGCTGACTTTAAGCCCTTTGTCGAGCGCCTTACGGGTCGTCCCGTCACCGAAAGTCGCGATCAAAGGCAACTCGCCACCTGTGTTGCCCGCAGGCCCGAGTTTCTCGACCAGCGCCTTCACCTCCGACGGACTGTACAGCACAACCATCTGATATTTAGACAGATCAACCCCGCCAAGGTCGGTGCTGACAGTGTGAGCCAACACCGCGCGGTCGAACTTCACTTTCAGTTTTTCGAGCGTCTGAGGAATTTCAGGTTTGTGAGGCTCGCTGAGGGTTAGCAACAGGCGCTCGGTTTTATGCTTGAGAATCAGATCCATAAAGCCAGTAAACGTGCCGTCGCCGAACGAGATCTTACGCTTACGGTAGACGATGTATTTCTGGAGATAGAGCGCCACAGCCTCCGTGTAACACAGGTATTTCATCTGGTCGGGCACCTCGATGCGGCTCTCCTCGCAGATGCGAAAAAAGTTGTCGATCGTGGTGCGGTTGGTGAAAATGATGGCCGTGTGGTCGAGAATTCCAATTCTTTGGCTACGGAACTCCTTAGTACTCACCCCCTCCACGCGAATGAACGGAAGGTAGTCCAAGCGGAGGTTATATTTTTGTGTAAGCTCAAAAAACGGAGACTTTTCGACTATAGCGGGCGCGGGCTGCGACACTAACAGGTTTTTGATCTTCAGCATTTCAGGCATTTTTTGCCGCCAGCACGATGGCCAGGCCGACGGGGAAAATTTCAACGGCGCAAAGGTACAAAAACCAAATCAAAAGAGAAACTTTTTGCCTCACAAACAGGCGGCCGGTGCGGGTGAGAAACAAAACAGAAACTACAACCAACTCGGCCTCAATGATATATACCATAATTTGGTCACGCAATGGATTGCTTCCCGACCAGAGAAGCACGGGAGCAGTTATCAATATTGCCGCAAGGGCGAGGTATTTTTTTTTCGCCTCGACGATCTCCGAGGTCAATTCGCGCATCAGTGTCACGCCACCCGCGACCCTCAGCAACCCGATCTGGAACGCCACCAAAATCGTCACCACAACAGCCGCCGCAAGCCCGACGGGCCCGAAAACCTTGGCCGCAGCAGTACCGACGAGAGCAACGCCAAGCACGAGAGCAAGGCGCACGAACCTGTCCATCAACTGTTTATTGTCGGGGTCGATGTCGCGCCAAGTACCGATCAACCAGCAGAAATAACCGGCAAGGAGCAGTGTGAGTATCTGAACGGCGATCTCCATCAGGCCAACATCTTAAGTTCGATCCGCATAGTCGTTCCACGTCCTACCTCGCTATCAGCCACGTAGATACGTCCCTTGTGGTAATCTTCCACCACGCGACGGCTCAGAGACAGTCCAAGGCCCCAACCGCGAGTTTTGGTCGAAAAACCGGGCTCGAAAATCTTCTTCCAATTCGCCCGCGGAATGCCCTTACCCGTGTCCGATACCTCTATATATATATGTGGCTCCTCGCGCCGGACGCGAACGTCGATCCGACCGTGGCCCTGAAGAGCGTCGAGAGCGTTCTTGAGCAGGTTCTCGACCACCCATTCGAACAGCGCGGGATTGATCCGAGCCCGAACAGGAGCCATAGCTAATCCGTTGTAAGTCAGCTCTACATTGCGTGGAATCCGGCCGCGGAAGTACATCACAGCCTCGCCCACAAGCTCGTTTACATTGACCGCCTCGAGCGGTGTGTCCGACCCGATCTTGGAGAAGCGGTCGATCACTTTCATCAGGTGCGCAAGGTCGTTACCCATTTCGGCAACAGCCTCTTGATCAACGGATTGGTCCTTAAGATACTCGACCCAACCGAGCAACGAACTGGTGGGGGTACCCAACTGGTGGGCGGTCTCTTTGGCCAGTCCGACCCACACGCGGTTTTGTTCGCTGGTCTTACTGGAGCGGAAAGTGATGATACCCAGCCATAAAAGCAATGCGAAAGCCACAACCTGAACGAACGGAAAGTAGGTCAAAAGGACAAGCGTACGTGATTTTCCATAAAAGAGCAGGTGCTCGCTACCGTCGTGCAACCGTATGACTATGAATTTGTTAGCCTTAGCCATCTGGGCGAGTTTGCGCTCCAGTCGACGAGGATTTTGGGTAATACGCTCGCTCACAAGGTGGCTCTGTTCGAGCTCCATCCCGCGGCCGCTCATAATGATGAACGGAATGGAGTTGCCCTCGTCGAGGATCATTCGTGTAACTCCGTCATAATCAACGTTTCCGAGTCGTCCCATCGAGTAGGCCCAGAGCTGCACGTAATTCTCTTCCCGTTCACGGAGGCGCTTTACGACGCTGCCTAAAGTACTGAGCGACAGGATAATAAAAACTACCCATAGGGCAACGATCGCACCTTGTCGGCTCATCGCCGCTTTCAGTACGGTTTGCAGCCGCTCACGGATGACCGCACCCTTTTCGCCGACGGCCGGCCGCTCGTTTAAGGCCGCCCCACGCTCCCTGATGACTGCGCCCCCTCGCTCTTTCACTTTCGGTCGGTGTCTTTCTGTGTCAGGATTTCGTCGTACAACGCTCTGTCGTTGAGTACTTTGACTGCTTCGTGAATGTCAGGATCGTCGACCATTGCGTGCGCTGCGACTCCGGCCGAATGATGCCGCCGCAGCACGATCGCACTCTCGATCAAATCGGACAGTTCCTCGCGATAGAGCGCCACACCGGTCGCGTTGTCATCCCGCAGGGCCGCCCCAATGGCATCCAACTGAGCCTTTAATTCAGGCGTCATATATCGCTCGTACTCAGCATTTTGACGCAGGGTTGTCAGCGCTTGTTTCGAGGCCGATTCGTACTCCAGGTCCTTGTCGGCGAGGAACTCAACGAACTCGGCATAATCCTGCTCCGATAGCTCGAAAACCCCAGGCACAACGTCGCGCGATTCGCGATTTCGCAGGTTCCACTGGTCGGCAAAATCGTCAATGTAGCCCTTGCCGTACGCCACGATCGCGAAGCGGCTATTATATTGAGGTTCAATGCGAATGTCGGGCATCACGCCACCGCCGTCATACACTTTTCGTCCTCCGGCCGTGTGGAATTCCTGAATCAAAGAGTCGGGGATCGCGCGTCTGCTGGCAGCCATCGGTTGGCCGTTTTCGTCCTCGTGATGCGAGTAGTCGATAGCCTGAATGCACCGACCGCTTGGGATGTAATACTTGGCCGTGGTGATCTTGAGCGCCGAGTCGTACCCGAGAGGCAACGTACTCTGAACCAGCCCTTTGCCGAATGTTCGTTGGCCGATCAGCACGGCGCGGTCGAGGTCTTGCAGCGCCCCGGCGACGATCTCTGCCGCAGATGCCGACCGATCATCGACCAGAACGACAATTGGAATATGTGAGTCAAGAGGCTCGCTGGTAGTACGATAGCTGCGGTTCGTTCCCTCGCCTCGGCCTCGCATACTAACGACCTCGGTTCCGCGCGGCACGAAGTAGGAGAGCACCTTCACCGCCTCCTGCATAATGCCGCCGCCGTTGCTCCTGTAATCGAGCACCAATGCCTTGGCTCCTTGTGCTTTAAGATTACCAAGTGCGGTTCGGAAATCGTCTGCTGACCCTTCGGTAAATTCGCTGTGATGGATGTACCCGATGCTGTCGCGGGCGCCGACGCCGTGCAGAATGCCATAGTAGGGCACGGCGGGCAGGGCGATCACTTGGCGAGTAAGTGTAAGTGTTTGTTCTTCACCCGTATAGAACTTTCGCACACGGATCGTAACCTCGGTTCCGACCTCGCCTTTGAGAGCCGTCGAAACCTCCGCCGTGGTCATACCGTGGGCGTCACGACCGGCCACTTCGAGAAAAACGTCGCCGATTTCGAGTCCGGCTCGGGCGGAAGGCGTACCTGCGTAAGGTTCAGCTACTTGCACCCATTCGCCGTGCTGTCGAATCACCGCACCGATGCCGCCGTATTTACCCGTGGTCATCAATTCGAAGTCGCCCTGATCGTCGGAATGGATCAACTCGGAGTAGGGGTCCAACGAGCGAACCATACCGGCCGCGGCGTCTTTACCGAGCGTCGTAGCATCCACAGGGTCAACGTAATACAGCCAGATGCCGCGCATCATTGCGACCACCATTTCGATGTTTTGGCCCAGTTTGAAATCGGCCTTGTACGCAGCCGTAGCCCCGCCGACGACGAGCAATGCCGCCGCCGAAACGAGCCAAATCCGAATCCCGCCCCTGCTCCCGCCTCGTAGCCATCTATTCATTTTCATTCTCGACATATCTTGGAATTCTGTGTTGCGCCTCGCTGACGAATCGGCGAGGACCCTCGATTTCGAAACCACCTGACGCAGAGCGAGTCAGCGTGACCCGATCCTCGCCCAGCCACCACAAACGGCGAAGAAAACTTGCGCCGCGAAAAACCATCCGCTCGCCCGCCGCTGCCCCCGTTTCCACTTCCGCAGGAATCATCCCGCCCGCCTCGAAAGCCTTGATAATGGCGTCCTTACGTTTGCCGAGGTCGTATCCAGAGTGGCGCCGAACATACTCTACGTGAGGGTAGACAGCGCTCCAAACCACAACCGCCGCGGCGAACAGTCGACCCTTCATCGAGCCGAAAAACTGTTCCCAAAACGCAGCGAAACCACCCTCGGCACCAAGTGTCGACGTGCCGCTCAACTGCATCAACACGAAAATCACACCCAACAGGACGACCAATTTCGCGAGGTATTTGATTGACCGAATAATATACTTCATAACCTAAAATTTAATCGCCGTCGGCGTTCCGACTCATAGTTCTTTACGTAATCTTGCGACGGGGATTCCCAGCATTTCGCGATACTTGGCCACGGTTCGGCGGGCGATCCTGTACCCTTTTGCGTTGAGAATTTCCATCAGTGTTTCGTCCTTAATTGGGTGGCGCTTATTTTCAGCCTCGATGCAGTCGCGCAGTATCTGCTTGATTTCGTGGGACGAAACCTCGCCTCCGTCCTCCGTCGCCATCGCCTCCGAGAAGAGCTCCTTCAGCAGGATCACCCCCCAGCGCGTCTGTACATATTTGCTGTTCACCACTCGCGAGATGGTCGACACATCGAGCTTCGTTCGTTCGGCTATGTCTTTGAGGATCATTGGTCGCAGGTCGCTCTTGTCGCCGCTGTGGAAATACTCTCGCTGGTAGTCGAGTATCTCGGTCATCGTTCTCATCAGCGTGTCGTGGCGTTGTTGGATGGCCTGAATGAACCACTTTGCCGAGTCGATCTTGCCCTTGACGAATTGCAGCGTTGCTTTTTCGGTTTCGGTGGTTGCTTTGCCTCCCTGCATCGAACGCAGCATATCGAGATATCGCTTGCTGACTCGGATCTCGGGGATGTTCCACGAGTTGAGCTTGAGCGTAAATTCCCCATCCTGTACATCGAGCAGGAAGTCGGGCGTGACGTACGGTATGGTTTGGGTTCCGCCTCCGTCGTAGAGGTTTGCGGGCCGCGGCGAGAGATGCATAATCTCCTCCATCACCTCTCGGAACTCCTCTTCGTCCTCGATTCCCAGACGTGCCATCAGCTTCTCGAAGTGCTTCTTGGCGAACTCGTCGAAGTAGTGTGTGAGGATCTTCATCGCCATTTGCCGCTGGCGCGTCTCTCCGGAGAGGCTTTCGAGTTGTAGCACAAGGCACTCCTGCAGGTCGCGGGCACCGATACCGGCAGGTTCCAGTTCGTGGATCACATAGAGCACCTGTTCCAGTTCGTCCTCGTCGGTCTCGATGGAGAGCATAAACGATATGTCGTCGGCCACGGCGTCAAGGTCGCGGCGCAGGTATCCGTCGTCGTCGATGCTGCCCACAAGGAACCGCGCGAGGGTCATCTCCCGCTCGCTGAGGTTCTTGTAGCCCAACTGTTCGAGCAGATACTCGTGCAGCGATTTGCTGCCCGAGATAGTCGGGGTGAGTTGTTTGTCGTCCTTGGAGTAGTTGTTCGCCTTAGTTTTGTAGCTCGGGGTGTCATCTTCCTTTATATACTCCTCGACCGAGATCTCCTTTGGGCCCTCTTCGTTTTCCTCTTCCTCGTTGCGTTCCTCCTCTTCCAGTACCGGGTTCTCCTCGATCTCCTGTTTGATTCGTTGTTCGAGTTGCAGGGTGGGGAGTTCCAGCAGCTTGATCATCTGGATCTGCTGCGGGGAGAGGGTTTGTTGCTGCCTCAGTAGTTGGCTCTGTGAGAGGTCGATCACTTTGTGTGTTAGAATTCGGCGTTTTTCGGGGTTCTTGGGAATGGTATCACGTCGCGTATGTTTGCCATTCCTGTTACGAACAGGATCAGTCGCTCGAAGCCCAGTCCGAAGCCGGCGTGCGGAGCCGAGCCCCATCGGCGGGTATCCATATACCACCACAGTTCCTTTTCGTCCATTCCTTCGGCGTCGATCTTGGCTTTGAGTTTTGCGTAGCTCTCTTCGCGCACCGAGCCACCGATGATCTCGCCGATGCGCGGGAACAGCACATCCATCGCCTGAACGGTTTTGCCGTCCTCGTTCTGCTTCATATAGAAAGCCTTGATGGAGGCGGGGTAGTTCACAAGAATCACGGGCTTCTTGAAATGTTTCTCCACCAGATATCGTTCGTGTTCGCTTTGCAGGTCGAGACCCCAGGCGACCGGGAACTCGAACTTCTGTCCGGAGGCCTTGAGGATCTCGATTCCCTCGGTGTAGTCCAGCCTCACGAAGTCGTTCTCGACGATGCCTCGCAGACGCGCGGTGAGCTCTTCGTCATACATCTTTTCGAGGAACGCCAGGTCGTCCGCACAGTTCTCCAGCGCGTAGCGTATCAGGTATTTCAGGAAGTCCTCGGCGAGGTTCATATCGTCCTCCAGTTCGTAGAATGCGACCTCCGGCTCGATCATCCAGAACTCTGCCAGATGCCTGGGGGTGTTGCTGTTCTCTGCACGGAATGTCGGGCCGAAGGTGTAGATCTGCCCTAAGGCCAAAGCTCCGAGCTCGCCCTCCAACTGCCCGGAAACCGTCAGCGATGTATGCTTGCCGAAGAAGTCCTGCGAGTAGTCCACCTTGCCCTCTTCCGTTCGCGGCGGTGCGCTCACGTCGAGTGTCGTCACCTGGAACATCGCCCCGGCACCTTCTGCGTCGCTGGCTGTGATCAGGGGAGTGTGCAGATAGTAGAAGCCGTTGTCGTTGAAATATTTGTGAATAGCGTAGGCCATTGCGTGGCGCACCCGTAGCACGGCACCGAAAGTATTTGTCCTCGGCCTCAGATAGGCAATCTCGCGCAGGAACTCCAGACTGTGGCCCTTCTTCTGCAAGGGATAGTCAGCTGGGTCGGCCTCGCCGTAGATATCTATTTCGCGCGCCTGCACCTCCACGCTCTGACCCGCTCCCTGACTATCCACCAGCGTACCCGTCGCACGTATGCACGCTCCGGTGGTTATCCTCGCCAGCAGTTCTTCGGGGAATGCTGTGGCATCGGCAACTATCTGTATATTATTTATGGTCGAGCCGTCGTTCAGCGCTATGAAGGCTACGTTTTTGTTTCCTCGCTTGGTTCTCACCCAGCCTTTGATCGTTACCTCCTCCCCGACTCCATTCCCCTTCCCATCTTTGCCTCCGCCCCCCAGAGCTTCGGCCACCGTTGTTCGTGTTGTTCGTATCATTTTGCAAAGATAACTGAAATTTTGTAGATTTGCGCAATGAGAGTACTTGTATTGATTTGCGCGGTCCTCTGTGCGTTTGTCTCGTCGGCGCAGGAGGCGTTGCCGCGTGCGGAGTTCATCAGTTACGATATTCGCGGCGAGGCCGATGCCGGTCGCCTTGCAGGGTCGAAATACTACCGTGGGCTTATGTTTCGCGACGGCGTGGCTGAGGTTGAGATTCCCGCCCTGTGGCTCGATCGCGAGATCTACGTCCGCAACCCTGCCTTCGACGAGCGGTTCTCCCTGACGGTGAACGGTACTCCGGCTGAGTTCGAGGCTTCGGTCACCCACCTGCTGCACGAGGGCCGCAACACTTTAGCCGTCGTGGGCGAGGGTACTCCCGATGGCTTCTTCATCTGGTCGCAGCCCCGCATCCATATCCACGACTGGATCATCTCCGGCCATTACGACGAGTATGTGCGCGACAATGTGGTCGACCTTGCCGTGGTGGTGGTGAACGGGTTCAACTTTCCCGAAAAGGTTACGCTCGGCTACGACGTCTACGACCCGACGGGAGCGCTGAAAGATTATTTCTCCACCGAGGCGGTGATCCCCGGGCGCAGCGCCGACACCATCCGCTTCTATAACAAGGTGATGGGCACGCAGCGCTTCCAATACACGGCCAAGAATCCAGCCCTCTACCGCGGGGTGATGACTCTGAGGCATAACGGTCGGGTAGAGGAGTACGTCCCGTTTCGTATGGGCTTTGGTACTGCCTCGTTGTGGACTCCCGAGTCTCTACAGGGGGCGGTTTTTCTCTCCGGCCCGCAGCCCAAGAGCGTGTACGACGAGTATGAACGTAAGGGCACTCTTATAGTCGATTGCGCGGCAGTCGAGGATCTGGTGCCGAACGACCCGACGCAGGTGGCCGAAGTGATCGAACGCCAGCGGACGATGTACTACCGCAATCGCAATCGCGCCAATGTCGTCGGCTGGGCCATCGGCGCCTCCATCGGTAATGGATACAATATGTACAAGGCCTACGAGTGGATGAAGACCGCCGACTCCCTGCGACCTGTGGTCTACAGCGGCGCTGACGGCGAGTGGAACACCGACCTATGAGCATCGACCTGATCGTCATCGGGAAGACCGACAGCGCCCAGATCGCATCGCTGGTGGAGATGTACTCCCGGCGGATTTCGCATTACGCGCGCTTTGCAGTGGTCGTGGTGCCGGACGAAAAGGCGCTGATGAAGCAGCTGGCTCAGGGCGATTGGGTGGTACTGTTGGATGACAAGGGGGCGGCGTTCACCTCGTTGCAGTTCGCCTCTTGGTTGCAGCGCCGCCTGGTTCAGGGCGGTCGACGCTTGTGCTTTGTGGTGGGTGGGGCGTTTGGATTCTCTCACGCCGTGAGGGCGCGTGCTAACGAGCTGTTGTCGCTCTCGCCTCTGACCTTCTCCCACCAGATCGTCCGCGCAATCTTCGCCGAGCAACTCTACCGCGCTTTTTCCATCCTAAACAACGAACCCTATCACCACGAATAGAAATTTTTATTATCTTTATCGCTCGAAACCTAAAAACACTACCTGAATATGAAAACCTACGAAACAAAAGACATTCGCGACATTGTGCTTATCGGGGCCCCGGGCTCCGGCAAAACCACCCTGGCCGAAGCGATGGCCTACGAAGGAAAAGTCATCGACAGGCGCGGAACGGTCGAGGGCGAAAACACCCTGTCGGACAACACCGATCTGGAACACGAGTACAAGCGCTCGATCTACTCGACCATACTCTACACCGAGTTTATGAACCGCAAACTCAACATCATCGACGTGCCGGGTAGCGACGACTTTTGCGGTGGGTTGTTCTCAGGCTTCAAGGTGGCCGACGTCGGGGTGATGTTGTTTAACGCCCAAAGCGGTTTCGAAGCCGGTAGCGAGATTCAGCAACGATACTCCGAAATTCTCGGCAAACCCCTGATCGGTGTGGTCAACCAGCTCGACCACGAGAAGGCCACTTGGGACTCGACTATCGAAAGTATCCGCGCCGCGGCTCACGTGAAACCCGTGCTGGTGCAGTTTCCGGTGAATCCGGGGACAGGGTTCAATGCGTTCGTGGACGTGTTGATGATGAAGATGTATCGCTTCAAGGACGACAACGGTACGCGCGAGGAATTGGACATCCCCGCCGAGTATGCCGAGCAGGCCGCAGCCCTTAACCAGGAGTTGGTCGAGGCCGCCGCCGAGCACGACGAAGCGCTGATGGAACTCTACTTCGAAAAAGGTACGCTCACCCAGGATGACATTCGCGCTGGTTTGCGCCTCGGCATCGCTCACCGGGCCGTGATGCCTATTTTCTGCGCCTCGGCGAAAAAAGATATCGGAACCAAGCGGTTGATGGAATTTATTATCAACGTCGCACCCAACCCTCAGATCGCAATGCCGCTGAAGGATACCAAGGGTGGGGACGTGGTTGCCGACCCGACTGCGCCTCCCGTGATCTTCGTTTTCAAGAGCGCAATCGAAAGCCACCTCGGCGAGATCAGTTACTTCCGAGTGGTGCGCGGCAAGCTCACCGAGGGCGCCGAGTTGACAAACGTTCGTACAGGAAACAAGGAGAAGATCTCGCAACTGTTCGCCGTGGCGGGTAAGAACCGCGTGAAGGTGACCGAGATGTGCGCCGGCGACATTGGTTGCACCGTCAAGTTGAAAGGCACCAAGACCAACGACACTCTTTCGGCGGGAGGCGCCGTGGAGATCGAACCGATGCTCTTCCCCGAACCCCGCTATCGTGCGGCGGTGAAGGCCGTCAAGACGGGCGAAGACGAAAAACTGGGAGAACTTCTCAACAAGTGTAAGTACGAAGACCCGACGATTCTCGTCGCTTACTCCAAGGAACTCAAGCAGAATATCATTCAGGGTCAGGGCGAGCACCATTTGAACATCCTCAAGCGCCGTCTGGCCGACGAGAACAAAATGGAGATCGAATACTTCGCGCCCAAGATCCCCTACCGCGAGACGATAACCAAGGTCGCACAGGCCGACTACCGCCACAAGAAACAATCTGGCGGCGCGGGTCAATTCGGCGAGGTGCATATCGTCATCGAACCCTACTACGAAGGAATCGACGAGCCGACCAAGTACAAGATCGGCGGCAAGGAGATCGCAGTTTCGATGAAAGGCAAGGAGGAGTACGAGATGGAGTGGGGCGGCAAGCTGCAGTTCTACAACTCGATCGTAGGTGGCGCCATCGACGCGCGGTTCCTGCCCGCAATCCTCAAGGGGATTATGGAGAAGATGGAGGAGGGCCCGCTGACGGGCTCCTACGCTCGCGACATCCGCGTGGTGGTTTACGACGGTAAGATGCACCCGGTGGATTCGAACGAAATTTCGTTCAAACTGGCGGGCCGCAACGCTTTCCGCGAGGCGTTCAAAAACGCCGGGCCGAAGATTATGGAGCCGATCTACACCGTGGAGGTTCTTGTGCCGAGCGACAAGATGGGCGATGTGATGTCAGACTTGCAAAACCGCCGCGCTATGATCCAGGGTATGTCTTCGGACAAGGGCTTCGACCGCCTCGTCGCCAGCGTGCCCTTGGCTGAGTTGTACCGTTACTCGACCACTCTCTCGTCGTTGACTTCCGGCCGCGCTTCGTACACGATGAAGTTCCAGAGCTACGAGCAGGTTCCTGCCGACGTTCAGGACAAACTCCTGAAATCCTACACCGAAGAGGATAAGGACGAGTAGGTAGGTCGCTGGGCCGGTGGTTGCTTCGGCCACAGCGGCTTAGGATACGCACAACAGAAGGCCCGCCCTCAGGCGGGCCTTCTGTTGTGTTCGGATATGTCGACTTATTCGGTCAATTCGTCTTCGACGGTAGCGGTTTCCTTTTCCTCCTCTATCTGTGCGTTGTAGGGTTGAGGGAGTTGGTTGGCGACGTAGAGGTAAACCGTTGTCCAATCGGAAGTTAGGCCGTTTTTATGGGCGCGGCACTTAACCGGGTAAAGCATCGGGCCGGAGTATGGGTCGGTGCCAAGTCCGAAGTAGCGGTCGGTGCTCGTGTAGGGCGGGAGGTAGGG